>OHTA01000948.1_pt1 | contig 16528 bp, 10 predicted proteins | sample 1578851 | NCBI WGS metagenome assembly OHTA01 (sample SAMEA3879578, study PRJEB24766) | human gut metagenome | biome: human-associated habitat; feature: feces | place: USA | collected 1985/1987 | reverse complement strand
GGAAACACATTTTTCGTGGTCAATGACAGCCTTACGGTTTTCACCGATGCTGATGGCACCGATGGCGCAGGCACGCACGCAGGGACGATGGATTTCGATAATCGCACCGTAGGGGCACATCTGCTTGCAGCGACCGCATTCAATACATTTCGTTTTATCGATAAAGGCGCGGTCCTGAATAATGCTGATAGCCTTTTTCGGGCAGTTATTCATGCATTTGTGGGTAATGCAGTGACGGCACATATCGGTAACGTAATAAGCATCAATCGGGCATTGGTCGCAGGCTGCGGGGAGCACGTCGATAATCGGCAAATCGGTGCGCTCGGGCTCGTTCAGCGTCAGCTTGGCAGCTTCGATGATATTGCTGGAGCACTCCTGCCCCAGCGCCATATCAATACGGTTTTTCAGTACGGCTCTTTCTTTATAAACACAGCAGCGGTAGCGCGGAGTGTCCTCGCGTACCTCCTGCAGAATATCGTAGACGTGGTCAGGCAATTCGTTATTCCAGGTGTAGCGGGATAAATGCTCTAGCACCATGCGGCGCAGCTGCGCAACAGCGGTTAATTCCATAAGGGTTCCTCCTTGGCAATTAGTTATATTGCGTTTTGCATTGCATACTCTATACTGTACAATTCTTTACAGAACGCAAAAATCCTGCTGAGGAGCATGCGTAATGGTTGTGATAATGTTAAATTTGGTATTTTTCTAAACAGTTATATAGATGAATCTGTCAAAAAATCTCTGATATTTTTATGGATAATACCATTACGGCTCATATCGAATTCGTCGAGTGAAAGCACATATTTCGGATAATTATCGGTAATTTCATTGTAAATACCGAACTCACGTTGAATAGTTTCTTCTGCAGCCAATAAGTACGTAACTTGAATATAAATTTTTTTATCCTGTTTTTCACAGATAAAATCAATTTCTTTGGTATCTACCTTGCCGATGCTCACCTTATAACCACGGCGTAAAAGCTCCAGATAAACAATATTTTCCAGAATGAGATTGATATCCTTCATGTTGCCGCCGAAGACTGCTTCGCGGATGCCATGGTCAGCCACATAATATTTTTCGTTGATAGCAAGCAGCTTTTTACCTTGTACATCCTGACGTTTTACCTGATAAAACAGAAAAGCATCGGTGCAGGCTTTAACGTAGTTGATAATGGTTTCTGTTGCCATACTGCGTCCTTCGCTTTTCAAATATTTAGAAAGCACATTGGCAGAGAAAATGGTGCCGATATTTGCAGTTATGTAGGTAAGTATGCGTTCAAGCATGTCAACATCACGGATATTGTTGCGGCGTACAATATCTTTCAGTTCTACTGATGTATATACATCCTGTAAATATTGTTTGCAGGCAGCTTCGTTATATTGCAGAGCTGCCAGATAGGGCATTCCGCCGAAGTGCAGGTATTTCTTAAAGCAGTCTGCTTCACTTGTATTAGGCTGTATAGTATTATATAGCTCGATAAATTCAGAAAATGAAAAAGGATAAATAACAAATTCTACATAGCGTCCTGCTAAATAAGTGGCTAATTCACCAGATAGGAGCTTGGCATTGGAACCAGTGATATAAATATCACAATTAAGCTCTATACGTAAGGAATTAATACATTTTTCCCAATCTTTTACCTCTTGGATTTCATCAAAGAAAAGATAAATTTTTTCTGTTAAAGCTTGGGTTTTGTTTATTATTTCATCATGAAGAGCCTGGGCATTGCAAAGCCTGGCGAAGCTCATATTTTCAAAATTATAGGAAATAAGCTGTTGGGGAGTAACTCCTTGTTGTAACAGCTCTTTTTTTATAAGATCTAACATAACAGATTTACCGCAACGTCGGATACCTGTAAGTACTTTTACTAAATCACTGTTAATGAATGGGCGGATTTTTTTCATGTAAGATTCTCTTTTGATCATGTAAATCACCTCACTATCTATATAATATATCAGTTATATCTTAAATTCAAGAGGAAAATCAAATTTCTATCAGATATAACTGAAACTTTTCGCGATTTCAGATTTTTATCAGTTATATCTGATGAAAATCCAGCTGTTGTAGTCAAAAAAAGCATACTTTTTTAGTATACGCAGAAAAAAATTAAAAAATTTTCCTCTTACCCTCTTTACAAATTGAAAACCTAGTATTATAATAAGCGCATAAAGCAACAACGTGGTTGTTGGATCGAAAGATCCAAACTTCGTGGTTGCTTTTTCTTTTATATCAGCGGTGAGAATTATAATTTATATCTTACCTATGATAAGTGCAACGAAGCACCGTAGCAGCGCAGGGCGCAGCTGACGGTGCTTTCTTATTTACAGAGCCAGAGAGAAGAAAATCTGTAAAGCACAAAAAACTGTATTTCAAATGAGGGGCTTACACTTCGTAAACCCAAGGAAATTCTCAGAGAGAAATTAGGGAGGTTTTACAATGAATGATGTACCGAAACTGTTTGGCAGCTTAGTTTTTAACGAAAGCGTTATGAAGGACCGTCTGCCGACTGCAACCTATAAAGCATATAAGGCAGCAGTGCTTGCAGGCACTCCGCTGAATCTGGAAATTGCTAATATCATCGCCAATGCTATGAAGGACTGGGCTCTGGAGCATGGCTGTACTCATTTCACTCACTGGTTCCAACCGATGACCGGTATTACTGCTGAAAAGCATGAAAGCTTCATTTCTCCTACTGCCGAAGGCCGTGTTATTATGGACTTCTCCGGCAAAGAGCTGATTCAGGGCGAGCCTGATGCTTCCAGCTTCCCGTCCGGCGGCTTGCGTGCAACCTTTGAAGCCCGCGGCTATACAGCATGGGACCCAACCTCCTATGCATTTATAAAAGATAACTGCCTGTGCATTCCTACAGCCTTCTGCTCCTACACCGGCGAAGTGCTGGATAAAAAGACTCCGCTGCTGCGTTCCATGAATGCAGCCAGCAAAGCAGCCTGCAAGCTGCTGAAGCTGTTCGGCATTGATACTATCCGCGTCAACAGTACTGTTGGTCCGGAACAGGAATATTTCCTCGTAGATAAAAAAATGTGGGAAAAACGTAAAGACCTGGTTTACACCGGCCGTACTCTTTTCGGTGCGAAATCTCCGCGTGGCCAGGAGCTGGACGACCACTACTTCGGCATTATCAAACAAAGAGTTCTTTCCTTCATGAAGGATTTGGACGATGAGCTGTGGAAACTGGGCGTACTTGCCAAGACCGAGCATAACGAGGTTGCTCCGGCACAGCACGAGCTGGCACCTATCTTCACCACTACCAACGTAGCCTCTGACCATAACCAGCTGATGATGGAGTTCATGAAACGTGTTGCTTTGCGCCATGGTCTTGTTTGCCTGCTGCATGAAAAACCTTTTGATGGTGTAAACGGCAGCGGTAAGCATAACAACTGGTCCTTATCTACGGAAGAAGGTCTTAACCTGCTGGATCCCGGCAAGGAGCCGTACAAAAACCTGCGCTTCTTGACTTTCCTGGCAGCAATCATCAAAGCTGTTGATGAATATCAGGATCTGCTGCGTGTATCTGTTGCCAGCGCCGGCAATGACCATCGTCTGGGCGCAAATGAAGCTCCTCCGGCTATCGTATCAATGTTCCTTGGCACTGAGCTGACTGCAGTTCTCGAAGCTATTGCAGCAGACAAGGTTTACAACGGCAATCCGGAAAGCTACATTAAAGTAAGCGACGATACCATTCCTGCTCTTGTTAAGGATAACACCGACAGAAACAGAACCTCTCCCTTCGCCTTCACCGGCAATAAATTTGAATTCCGTATGTTGGGCAGCATGTTCTCCATCGCCGGCCCCAACATCGTATTGAACACCATCGTTGCCGAAGAGCTGGATGAATTTGCCGATAAGCTGGCAGATGCTCCTGATCTGGAAGCGGCGGTATATGATTTGGTTAAAGAAACCTATAAGGCTCATAAACGCATTGTCTTCAACGGCAACGGTTATACCGATGCATGGGTTGAGGAAGCTGCCAAACGCGGCCTGCTGAACCTCAAATCTACTCCGGAGGCTCTGCCGTATCTGGGACATGCTAAGAACATCGAGCTTTTCGAAAAGCATAACATCTTCACTAAAGCAGAGGTTGAATCCCGTGTAGAAATCCTGCTGGAGAACTACAGCACCACGATTTCTATCGAAGCAGCAACCATGCTGGATATGTTCCATAAGGATATTCTCCCGGCAGTTACCGCTTACACCGGAGATTTGACAAAAGCAGTGCTTGATAAAAAGGCTGCCGGCGTCAGCGCAGGCTTTGAAGGCGCACTTGCTGATAAGCTGAGCAAGCTGGGCAGAGAAATGTATGTATCCTCCCTGAAGCTGGAAGAAGGCTTGAAGGAAGCAGCAGAAATCGGCGACAGCGAGAAACAGGCTCTGTACTATCACGATACTGTTCTTGAAGAAATGGGCAAGCTGAGAAGTGCTGTTGATGCTGCCGAAGCTCTGACCGGTGGTAAGTATCTCGACTATCCGACTTATGGTGAGTTGTTGTTTGGTGTAAATGAGTAAGCTGCAGTTGCCTTCTCGACAGCATTGAGTAAGGTGTGTTAAGATAAAATAATATATATAAACTCATACACAATGGGGTGTATCCGAAAAATCGGGTACGCCCCTTTTTCTTTAGCTAATGCCATGTGAGCGCTGCTCAATGACACGTTAAAAAATATTATAATTTGAGGGGTGTTTACAAATGGACAAATATGTATCTGCCGATACTATATGGGTGCTGATAGGTGCCTTCCTGGTATTTTCTATGCAGCCGGGCTTCGCAATGGTTGAAACAGGCTTTACCAGAGCAAAAAATGCCGGCAACATTGTTATGAAAAACGTCATGGATATGTGCCTCGGTTCCATCGTTTTCTGGGTTCTGGGCTTTGGCCTGATGTTTGGTACCGATATCGGCGGCTTCATCGGCACGCCGGACTTCTTTGTAAAAGGTGATTACGGTGCCAGCTATCCAAGCACTGCGTACTTTATCTTCCAGACGATGTTCTGTGCTACCGCAGCAACCATTGTTTCCGGTGCTATGGCAGAACGTACCAACTTCCTGGTTTATTGCATTTACAGCGTATTAATCAGCGCTATTATTTACCCGATTAGCGGTCACTGGATTTGGGGCGGCGGCTGGCTCGCACAGATGGGCTTCCATGATTTCGCCGATTCAACTGCCGTTCATATGGTAGGCGGCGTTGCTTCTCTCGTCGGTGCCAAGATGATTGGCGCGCGTATCGGCAAATACAATGCCGACGGTACGGTAAACGCTATTCCCGGTCACAGCATTCCGCTTGGTGCCTTAGGCGTTTTCCTTCTCTGGTTCGGTTGGTTTGGCTTCAACGGTGCTTCCACCGTCTGCGCAACCGGTGATGACGCCTTGGTTTCCATGGGTGCTATCTTCATTACCACTAACATGGCTGCAGCAGCTGCTGCTACCGCAACTATGATTTACACCTGGATTCGCTACGGCAAGCCTGATGTTTCCATGACACTGAACGGCGTGCTTGCAGGTCTGGTAGCAATTACCGCCGGCTGCGATATGGTAAGTCCGGCCGGCGCTTTAATCATCGGCCTGATTGCCGGTGTGCTGGTAGTTGCTGCTGTTGAATTCTTCGACCAGAAGATGAAGATTGATGATCCTGTCGGTGCAATTTCTGTTCATGGTGTCTGCGGAGCCTTCGGTACTCTCGCAACCGGTCTCTTCGCTCTTGACGGCGGCCTCTTCTATGGCGGCGGTACTGATTTCCTGGTAAAACAAATCCTCGGCGTTGTAGTTGTAGCAATCTATGTTGCGATTACGATGACGATTATCTTTAAAGTTCTTGATAAGCTCTTCGGCCTGCGTGTTAAGGAATCCGAAGAAATTAAAGGCCTGGATATGGAAGAGCATGGCCTGCTCAGCAGCTATGCCGACTTTATGCAAACTCCGTTGGAGGCACAGACCTCTGTTACTACTACTTATGTTACTCCGGTTAAAGAAACTGCAGCTAAGCCTGCAGGCGCAGTAAAGATGAGCAAGGTTGTTATTATCACCTCGCAAAATCGTTTCGAAGCATTGAAGAATGCTTTGGATAAGCTGGGAATTACCGGCATGACTGTTACCAAGGTTCTGGGCTACGGCATCCAGAAGGGCTCCACGGAAATGTATCGTGGTGCTGAGGTTGCTGCACACCTGCTGCCGAAGGTAAAGGTTGAAATGATTGTTTCCGCAATTCCTGTTGCAGCAGTAGTCAATGTTGCTAAGCAGGTTCTGTATACCGGCAAATACGGCGATGGCAAAATCTTCATCTATGATGTTGAGGATGTTGTTAAGATTCGTACCGGTGAAACAGGCTATGATGCTCTGCAGGATTATCCTATTGAGGAAAAATAATTTGCTTCTCCCTAATCAAACTCCCTAATAAAACAGGAAGGCGCTCGATGTCTTGCGTAATGCAGGCTAAGAGCGCTTTTCTGTGTGTTGGAGGAGAATGCTTTTATAATATTATTATGGCGAAAAAACTTGCAAAACTGCATTGTTTAGGCCAAAATAAGATTGAATCGTATTTTAGTCGGATTGGAGTGAATGCTATGAATAAAAACGTTGCTTTATATAATGAGATGATAGCTTTTTTTGCCGGAGATGCACGCCGCTGCCAGCATTTTATCAAGGTTGCCAGCCTGGCCAAGCAGCTGGCTGAGAGCGAGGCTGCTGATGCAGAGCTGACAGAGCTTGTGGAGGCGGCCGGTCTTGTGCATGACTGCGGTATTAAGCCGGGTGAAGCCAAGTACGGCGCCGGTCATTGCACCGGTAAAATTCAGGAGCAGGAGGGACCGTCGGTAGCACGCGAACTTTTGCAAAAGGTTGGGTATGCCCCTGAAAAAATTGAACGCATCTGCTATCTTGTCGGCCATCACCATACGTATAATATGATTGACGGTCTTGATTATCAGTTGCTTGTGGAAGCTGATTTTATAGTAAATTTTTATGAGGACGGTACGCCGAAGGAGAATATTGCCAAGGCTGTGGAGCGGATTTTTAAAACAGAGAGCGGAATAAAGCTGGCAAAGACTATGTTCGGTCTTTGATATACAATGCTGTGGCTTTTCGGTCACAGCATTTTTCTTGCTATTTTGTTCTATGCTTGCTAAAATAAACAGGATTAGGTTATTTTTTGGAGGCATAGAATATGAAGGAAATTTATGATTTAGCAGAACAATATCATAACGATGGCAATAACTGCGTGGAATCCGTAGTTAAGGCGTGCAATGACGGCTTAAAGCTGGGCCTGCCGGATGTAGCAATCCGCATGGTGTCCGGCATGGGCGGCGGTATCGGCCGCAGCGGCTGCGTGTGCGGTGCGCTGAGTGGTTCCTGCCTGGTTATCAGCTCTATCGTGGGCAGATTGGATCCGTCTGAAAAGCATCAGACAGAGGTCTATAAATATACGCATGAGTTTCATGAGCGCTTTACCAAGCATTTCGGCACTTCCTGCTGCAGAGCACTGAATCGCCTGAGCTTCGGTACACCGGAATACAGAACTAAATGCATTAAAATTACTGCCGAAGCAGCAGACATGGTATCCGATTATCTGCAGGAAAAGGGCCTGGTAAAATAAGCATTGGCTGCGAAGCTGACAGAAGGACTGATGGAGGTCAGGCTGATGGAAAAAACTGAGTTGAAGAACATTGTAATTTTAGCAACCGGCGGCACTATTGCCGGCAAGGCTGCTTCCGGTACCCAGATGACTGGCTATACTGCCGGTGCCTACAGCGTTGCCGATTTGCTGGCAGGTGTGCCTGAACTGGGCGAGCTGGCGCATATCAGCGGCGAGCAGCTGTGTAATATCGACAGCAGCAGTATTACCGATGCGTTGCTGCTGCGTCTGGCGCAGCGCTGCAATGAGCTGCTGGCGCAGGATGATGTCGACGGCGTTGTTATTACCCATGGTACCGATACTATGGAAGAAACGGCCTTCTTCCTGAACCTGACGGTAAAGAGCGCTAAGCCGGTGGTCGTCGTGGGCGCAATGCGTCCTGCCACCGCAGTCAGTGCCGACGGACCTTTGAATATCATCAACGCTGTTAAGGTGGCTGTGGATGCTGCAAGCGCCGGACAGGGCGTGCTGGTGATGATGAACGATGAAATCTACAGCGGGCGTGACGTGACCAAGACAAACACGGCGAATGTGGCAACCTTCAAGGCAACGAACGGTGGTCCTTTAGGCTTTATCGTTGGCGGTGAGGTACATTACTATTATCGTAGCGTGCGTCCGCACACACTGCAGAGCGAATTTGACGTAACCGGTGTTACTGCTTTGCCGCGCGTGGATATCATCTACACGCATATCGGTGAGGACCGCGTATTTGTGGATGCGGCACTGGCAGCAGGCGCGCGTGGCATTATCTACGCCGGCAGCGGCATGGGCAGCATTCATGAGGCTGTGGAGGCAGCGCTGGCGGAGGCTGTTGGCCGCGACGTTGTAGTAGTGCGTTCCAGCCGCACCGGCAGCGGTATTGTTGCCGCAGGCCTGGAGCGTTGGCAGGAGCAGGGCTTTTTGTATGCGGATAACCTTAATCCGCAAAAGGCACGCCTTTTGCTGCAGTTGGCACTTTTGCGGACGCAGGAGCGCAACGAGGTACAGGAGATTTTCAGCCGTTACTAAAAGATAAACAGCATAAAAAGCAAAAAAGCTATCAGCGGGCAAAGCCCGGTGATAGCTTTTTTAGTGCGCTTTAAAATTTTACCATCTTCTGTAACCGTTATGGTGCTTGGCACGCTCTGCCTGACGGGCAGCACGTTCTGCTTCGTAAGCCTCGCGGGCAGCGAAGAAATCCTCCAGCTTCCAGCCACGGTTAAACATTTCAATCAGCAGCTTGCCGGTGTTGTTGGCATCGTCAAAGGCGGTGTGCCACAGTCCTGCGGTGTTGACCTCCTGCTCTTCGGTGGCCTTTTTCAGACCGGTGGTGTAATCATCACCCTTCCACAGGCGGTAGGCCAGCGCCAAATCAAGATAGTCCTCGTATTTTACGGGGTTTTCGATTTTGTGACGCTCACAGCCTGTCTGCAGTACCTTGTAATCCTCGGTTCCCCAAGCTACAAAGTAGGTTTCGCCGCTTTCATACAGCGCTGCCAGCTCCTGCACCATGGCAGGAAATTCAATGGCCTGCTGCATATCCTTAGCGGTAATCATGCAAAAATCCATAGAATCCTTGGCTTGCTTAGGATAAAAATGCGGTTTGACAAAGCTCTGGATGCGTCCGCAGTCGGTGAGCGGTTCGCCGTCCAGCTTCACTGCGCCGATTTCGATAATCTCGGAAAAGAAGCCGCGCGGACGGCCGACAGGGCGCTCGTAGGTAGTAAATTCAAAATCAACGACTAAAAATTTCTTCATTGCAATTCCTTCTTACACTAAAGCATAGCCTGCTGCTCAGTGCTTTTTACCGCAGCATTTTTTATACTTTTTGCCGCTGCCGCAGGGACAGGGATCGTTAGGATAAACCTTTTTCGCTTTGGCACCTACACGGGTATTTTGCTGAGCTGCCTGCTGTGCGTCACGCAGCAGCTTGATAGTTTCGTTAGGAGTGTGGCCACCGAGGCAGAACATACGGGTTGCATTGTTGCGGGCGTTCTGCAGCAGTACGGAAAGTCTGCCGAGATGGCTGTAATTGTTCCAAGCGGGAATATTAGCCTGCAGCTTCTGAATCAGCTCAGAGGTATTGCCGTCGGTGTTGGAGTTTTCGAATTCATAGATGTACTGGCACCAGTAATGTGCATCCAGTGCCGCAACATTCAGCTCCTGAGTGAAGAAGTCATGCAAATCCTGATATGCGGTAGTAGATTGCAGGTAACCGTAGTGGGAAAGCATGGTGATTTCCTTTACGGTAGGCAGGTACAGGCCGAAGGGCTTTCTGCCTTGCTCCAGTCTGGTGTAGAAATCATCGCTGTCATTTTTCTTGAGCAGAATGCGGCCGTCTTTGATTGCGCAGGGGTTAAAGTTGCTCGGAACCTCGGCAAGTAATTGCGGCAGAGTTTCCGGAGTAAGCTCAAAGCCTGCTTTTTGATTATACATTTCGCAGAAAAATTCCACCGGCAGGATAAGGTGCAGGCTGGACATAGCGGTGATGCAGTCCAAAAGCCATGCCAGCTGTTGGCGGTGAGCCTGGAAATCTGCGGTGTTGATTTTTTTGTAGACGGTGCGAGCTTCCTTTACTGCTTCGAAGCAGTCATCGGGATAGGAAACAATGTAGCCCATAGAAATAAAGGGCAGCAGCAGTGCATATTCGCTGTAGGTAGGATGGAAGCATTTTTTCTCCAAGGCTGCTTCGAAGGCCTGAATGTTTTCATCCGGCATAATAGCAAAGCGTTTTGCTGCAATTTCCGGCTTTTGCATTTCTGTGCAGATTTTTTCTGCCAGCTCGTCCTTTTTGAGCTTGCTGTAGGTGATGCAGAGCTGACGCGCTGCAAAAATTAATTTATCCTTAGTGAAGGCTTTTAAGTAATCCAGCAATACAGGCTTACGGGATGGTTGATTCTTGGTTTTGGTTGTACTTGCAGACATATTGATAGAAAATCTCCTTCTTTGTAATCTTACGTATCTCTTAATTATAAATAAAAACAGGAAATATAGCAAGTGAGGAAATTTAATATACAGTTTATTATACGCTTTTCGGCGGTTAAATTTATTTTTTAGCCTCTACTTGCTGGTGACGCATAGCGGGAATAAGGAAAAAGGCACAGTAAATAAAGGAAAGCAGCACGATTGCGCCGCCGCCGAGACCGATATAAGCGATGGACGCATGCGTGCAGATAAGTCCGCCCAGATAGCTGCCGCTGCCGATACCAAGATTATAAATGCCGGAGTAAATCGACATAGCTACAGCGGAGGTGCTCATAGTAGTTGTGCGCAAAAGCTCTGCCTGGCCTACAACGTTGAAGGCCGTAACGAAGATGCCCCAGATTGCACAGAGCAGCACCAGCAGATAATGATTGAAGCTTACGGGGTAGAGCAGCAGCAAAACAACTGCAACGCCCAGTACGGTGATGCGGAAGAAGTGATAGCGGCATTTATCGTACCATTTGGAAAAGGCTGCGCTGCCCAAAAGTCCGGCAGCACCGAAAATAACCAGGGTGATGGTTATCCAGGCATCATCCATTATCGCAATCTGCTTCAGGTAAGGCTCGATATAGCTGTAGGCGGTGTAATAGCCGGTGGGGAGTAAAAAGGACATCATATAGAGGCCGATGAGCACAGGATTTTTCAGCATTACCGGCAACTGCGAAAGCGTAAACGGTTCGCTTTTTTCCAGCTTGGGGAAGACGAAGAACATATAGGCCAATACTATGAAGGCCAAAACGGCGATGCACATAAAGGCCATGCGCCAGCCGACGTAAAGGCCGATGATACGTCCTAAAGGCAGGCCGACGATGATGGCGATGGCCGTGCCGGTTACAATCATACTCATAGCTAGTGCTTTAAAGGGACCTTTGACCAGACGCACGGCGATAGGCGAGGCAACAGACCAGAAAATGGAGTGGGCGAAGGCTACGCCGATACGCGAAAGCAGCAGCGTCCAAAAGCCAGTGGCAAAGGCAGAGGCTACATGCGATACGGCGAACAGGCTGATGGTTGCCAGCAAAAGCTTGCGCAGCGGATAGCGGGAAGCGGCAATCATCAGCGGCAGGCTCATGAGCATTACGACGTAGGCATAAATGGTAATCAGCATACCGGCCTGCGCTTCCGTCATGCGGAAGTCTGCGGCGATATCGGACAAAAGGCCTATGGGCATGAATTCCGATGTGTTAAAAATAAAAGCGGAAACGGTCATGCCGATTAACGGCAGCCATTCGCGGGTAGTTATTTTGTTTTCCATATATATAAAGCACCTGACTTTCATTCTATAAAATTGCGGTGTATATTATAGCACAGCATATTTGTGTGCTACAAGCAAAAAGATTGTAAATTATTGGCGTGGGGGATGTTGCGGATGTTTTTTTGAAAAGGGCTGTCGTTAAGGGGCAAAAACAGTAAAGGCGTTCTACTTAAGTACGGTAGAACGCCTTTGAATCTTTTTATGCTTCTTTTACTTCGCTGTCGCCAGCATCAGCTTAATGCGGTTTTCCTGATTGACGCGGGCAGCGCTGGCATCGTAGTCCAGTGCCAGAATGTTGGCCTCCTCGGCAATCTCCTTGATTTTGTTAATCATGCCTCGGCCTGCGATGTGGTTAGGCAGGCAACCGAAGGGCTGAGCGCAGATGATATTGGTGTAGCCGCTGTGCACCAACTCCAGCATTTCGGCAGTCAGCAGCCAGCCTTCGCCCATATTGTTGCCGTAGCCGATAACACCCTTGGCCATAGCCTTGGTTTCCTCATAGGTGGCGGGGGCGCTGAAGGGAGCGATACTGAGAGCCTGATGCAGTATGCCTTCCATATATTTTAAATACCACATAGCGCCCTTGTTGACACTGTATTTAAGCAGACTGCCGCCGTAAAGCTTATAGTCCGTAAGATAAGTATCAACACAGTACATAATGAAATTCATCAGACCGGGCAGCATATATTCGCAGTTCTGACGCTGCAGAAAGGCTTCCAGATTGTTGTTGCCTAAAGCGGCATATTTGATGTAGATTTCACCGACAATACCGACCTTAGTTTTCTCCTTGTTGGTGATAGGCAAATCCGCAAATTCGTGCGCAATAGCCTTAGTAAGCTGCTTGATGGTACCTAAAGCCTGCGCCTTGCCACTCTTGAAGGCTTCGCTTAAGCGTGCCAGCCATTTTTGCGCCAGTCTGTCGGCAGCGCCGTGTACAACTTCGTAGGGACGTGTTTTATTCGTCAGGTACATCAGGGTATCGCCGTAAACAACGGCAGCCAAAAACTTATGCACCATGGATGCGTCCAGATGGAAGCCGGGCTGTTGCTCCAGACCGTTGACGTTGAGGCTGATGACAGGGATGTGCGTAAGGCCGGCTTTTTCCAAAGCTTTGCGCAGCAGATAGATATAGTTGGAGGCACGGCAGCCGCCACCGGTTTGGGTGATAATCAGCGCAGTGTGCTCCAAATCATATTTGCCGCTTTCCAAAGCGTTTATCAGCTGGCCAATAACCAGCAGTGCCGGATAGCAGATATCATTATTGACGTATTTCAGACCGGTTTCGATTACCTCGCGACCGGTGTTGTGCAGAACCTCGGCTTTGTAGCCGCAGCTTACGAGTGCTGCCTGCAGCAGTGAAAAATGCATAGGCAGCATGCCGGGTATAAGTATAGTATGCGTTTTTTTCATATCCTCCGTGAAGGGGGTAAACTTAACGTTAGCTGCTGGTAGCATATGCAAATCTCCTTTAATTATTATCTATATCGAAAAGCTGGGCTGCGGAGAACAGACTGCGGATGCGGATTTTGGCAGCGCCAAGGTTGTCGATATCGTCTATTTTTATTTGTGTATATATGCGTCCGCGTTCTTCGAGGAGGCGGCGGCATTCATCGGCCGTAATCGCATCGCAGCCGCAGCCGAAGCTTACAAGCTGAATCAGATGCATATCAGGATTTTGGGCAACATATTCGGCTGCCGCATACAGGCGCCCGTGATAGGTCCACTGGTTGAGTACCTGCAAATCGCGGTTGAGTTCCTTGGTCTTAATATGACTGCTTACGGCATCCTCGCTGACGAGGGCAGCACCCATGTTAGTAATCAGGCGGTCGATACTGTGGTTGACCTTAGGGTCGATGTGATAGGGACGGCCTGCCAGTACAACGATAGGCTTATGCTCTTCGCGTGCCTTGCTGATGATTTCCTGTCCTTTAGCCTTTACCTGCGCTTCATAGTCATAAAAGGCAGTGAAGGCAGCATCAACAGCCTTGCGGATTTCCTCCTTGGTGATATCCGGATAAACCTTGGCAAACATTTCCTGCAGTTTTTTGACAAGCTTCTTTTTATGGAGCAGGCCAAGATAATCATAGAAGAAATGTATCTCGGGCTTATTCAGATCACGGATATTGGCGTGCAGCACTTCGGGATAATAGGCTACGACAGGGCAATTATAGCAGTTTTCAGTGCCCTGTTCATCTATATTATAGGTCATGCAGGGATAGAAGATATTGGTGATTCCCTGCTGCAGGAGCCATTTGATATGACCGTGCATCAGCTTAGCCGGATAGCAGACGGTGTCGCTGGGGATGGTTCCCTGACCAAGACGGTAAATGTTTTTGTCTTCAATCGGACTGTGTACAACCTTGAAGCCCAGGCTGGAGAGTAAAGCATTCCAGAAGGGGAGCAGCTCATACATATTCAGGCCCATAGGTATACCCATAATGCCGCGTTTAGGAGTTTCGTTAACAGGCAATTCCTTGAGCAGCTGCAGCTTTTGACGGTACAGGTTCAGCTCATCCTTGGGTGCCATGTGGGTGATGGGACGCTCGCAGCGGTTGCCGCTGATAAAGCGTTTGCCGCCGGCAAAGGTGTTGACGGTGAGGTGGCAATGATTATTGCACAGGCCGCAGGTCATACCCTTGACGGTATGAACGAATTCACCCAGCTGTTGCAGGTTGAGCAGCGTAGTCTGATGCGGTGCGTCCTTGTAGCGGCGTTGTGCGTACAGGGCAGCGCCGTATGCTCCCATAAGGCCGGCAATATTGGGGCGGATAACGTTCAAATCCATTTCCTGCTCAAAGGCGCGCAGTACGCAGTCATTGAGGAAGGTGCCTCCCTGAACTACGATGTGCTTGCCGATGGCCTCCTTGCTGGCCGGACGGATAACCTTATATAAAGCGTTTTTGACAATACTGATGGACAGGCCGGCGCTGATGTTGGCAACGGAGGCACCGTCCTTCTGTGCCTGCTTGACACTGCTGTTCATAAATACGGTGCAGCGGCTGCCTAGGTCTACCGGCATATCTGCTTTAAGACCGATTTGTGCGAACTGCTCGGCTGTGTAGCCAAGAATTTCGGCGAAGGTCTGCAAAAAGCTGCCGCAGCCGCTGGAGCAGGCTTCGTTGAGGAAGATATTGTCAATGGCACCGTTATGGATTTTCAGGCACTTCATATCCTGACCACCGATGTCCAGAATGAAATCTACCTCCGGCTCCAGATATTGGGCAGCATAAAAATGTGCCATGGTTTCTACGATACCATAGTCAACGCCGAAGCCGTGGCGCATCAGCTCCTCGCCGTAGCCGGTGACTGCACCTGCTAACAGGCGGCAGTGGGGATATTTTGTATAGAAATCGGTAAGATAATTGCGGACGGCAACAACAGGATTACCCTTATTGCTTTGGTAGAAGGAGTCAAGCAATTTGCCGTCTGGACTCATAACAGCGATTTTAATAGTCGTGCTGCCGGAATCAATACCGATAAAGGCTTCGCTGGCCTCCGCAGGGGTGCCGATAGCGACACTTTCCTTAGAGTGACGCTTCTTAAAAACAGTATATTCGCCTTCGTTTTTAAACAGCGGCGGCAGATGTTCAAAGCTGTGCTGCGCTGCTGCTGCCTGCAGCTTTTCTGGCAGCGTGGTAAGGTCCACCTCGTGCTCGGCACAGAAGGCTGCACCCATTGCTACATAAAGCAGGCTGTTTTCCGGGCAGACACCTTTGATATTCAGAACACTGTCAAAGGCATCGCGCAGACAGCTCATAAAGGTGAGCGGACCGCCAAGATACAACACATTGCCGCTGATGGGACGGCCTTTGGCAAGACCGGTGATGGCCTGGCTTGCTACAGCGTGGAAGATGCTGGCTGCCAAGTCGCTTTTTTCCGCACCCTGGTTGAGCAGCGGCTGGATATCGCTTTTGGCGAAAACACCGCAGCGGCTGGCGATGGTGTAGGTGTTCTGTGCCTGCTGTGCCAGCTCGTTCATTTGGGGTGTTTCTACATTCAGCAGGGAAGCCATCTGGTCGATAAAGGCACCGGTGCCTCCGGCGCAGCTGTCGTTCATACGTGCGTCAAAATGGCGGCCTAAGAAGAGGATTTTGGCATCCTCGCCACCTAATTCGATAACGGCGTCGGTTCCTGGATTGAGCTTTTCGGCGCAGATTTTTTCCGCAAAAACCTCCTGTACGAATTGCAGGCCGCAGCTGTCCGCTATACCGATACCACCGCTGCCGCTGATGGCTAGACGTGCGCTATGCAGTGTAGGGAATTTAGTCATCAATTCTTTATGTAGGGCCAGAATTTTCTCTGCAATCTGGCTGTAATGTCTTTCGTATTTATGGAATAGCAGATTGCCTGCATCGTCCATTACGGCGATTTTAATTGTGGTACTGCCAATATCCAATCCTATCTGCATAGTAACCTCCTGGAATATGAAGCTCAGGGCGATATCCGAAGCATGTTCATATTCTTTTTTTATAATCTGAATCTAAGCTGATAAATACTCATCTTATATTGTAATACTTTACCTGTAATTAGTAAAAGGTGTCATCAATAATTAAAGTAAAAAAAGTGTGAAACGCTGCAGCGTTTTATCGTTTTGCAGCGGAGCAATGTTGTGCTCAATATATATAATATATTTTACAAACTTATATATTGTAAAAATCTCTGTCGC
>OHTA01000940.1_pt1 | contig 16651 bp, 12 predicted proteins | sample 1578851 | NCBI WGS metagenome assembly OHTA01 (sample SAMEA3879578, study PRJEB24766) | human gut metagenome | biome: human-associated habitat; feature: feces | place: USA | collected 1985/1987 | reverse complement strand
GACACCTGATGGTTCATCACGGGAGCGTTGTTGTTAAACACCTCTTCCTGCCAATCGGTTCCTGCGCCGTAAGAAGCGGGATTGGTGTAGATCGGGGCGACGCCGGAGTTGATGGAACCTTCGTTCATCATCATTGCATATTCCGAAGCGTTCAGCACATTACGTTTCTTGGCTACGCTTTGCCAGCCATAGCTGAAATCATAAGTGACTTTCGTTTTTCCCTCTTTTCCCTGTTTTGTCGTGACGAGTACGACGCCGTTGGCCGCGCGCGCACCGTAGACAGCACCCGATGCAGCGTCTTTCAACACTTCGATAGATGCGATGTCGGCAGGGTTAAGATAATCGAGTCCACCTTCAATTGGCATACCGTCAACAATATAGAGAGGATCGGAATTGTTGATTGTGCCTATACCGCGGATTCGAACGCGGGCAGCCGCACCGGGCTGGCCGGATGCCGACGTGACAGTGACACCTGAGGCGAGTCCCTTAAGGGCGTTGTCTACACGCACCGGCGCCGTCATCTGAAGTTCATCGGAGCCGACTTTGGAGATAGAGGCAGTCACAACGCTTTTTTTCTGAGTGCCGTAACCGATTGCCACCACCTCGTCAAGAGTATTGGCGGCGACATCAAGAACAACTTCCATTTTCGGAGCGGCTTTCATCACTTTCGGATTATAGCCGATATAGCTGAAACGGATGGTAGCTCCGTCGGCCACTGTGATGCGGAAGTTTCCGTCGATATCGGAAGACGTTCCTTTGGATGTGCCGTTTTCAAGCACTGTGACTCCCACGAGGGGCTCTCCGGTGGAATCTTTCACGGTTCCCAAAACGTTGATCTCCGCAAGAGCGCTGAGCGAACAAGGGAGCATCAGCATGAGAAAAACCGCGATGCATTTGAGATTAAATTTTTCCATTACACATGATGTTAGATTGAAAGATTAACTGCAACAAAGTTATATAATTCTTCAATCGCCAAAAATGGTGGTAAGGGCGACAGGTAAGTTCGAGATTTTATTAAGTTGCTGTAAATTAGAGTATATAGAATTGTTAAATATTGTGAATTGGTAAGGTCCAAATTTGCATCAGGGAGTATTTACAGACGTTTCGCAGTGCAGAATATTTCGTCTTTATTCACTTATTTTTTCCCCAGAGCCATTACAGCGGCCGCGAATCCATCGCGCTCACCAATGGCTTTGTTTCTTGTGCGTTGCCGAGTATTGTATACGGTCTGCACAGAACAATGCAGGAACTTGGCTATTTTGACGCTGTCGTTCATGCCGAGACGCACGAGGGCATAAATCCGTAGTTCCGTATTCAGTTTGCCGGGAGTTTTGAGCGTGATTCTTTCCTCAGGCTTCAGCAGGGTGTTGAAGTCTTCCACAAAGTCAGGATAGATTTTGAGGAATATCTCGTCGAAAGTGGCGCATAGTTTCTTTATCTCGCTATATGATAGCTCCGGCGATTTTACGAGACGAAGTGCCTTGTCGAAATCCCGAGCTGTAAGCAGTTTGTTGATATTTGCCCTGAAATCCTCGAGTTTATTGATATAATTGGAACAAATGGTGAAGATATTGGCTATATAGGCCTCTTTAGATTTGTTTATTTCGGCAAGTTTACGCGCATTGTCGCTTTCGGTTTTATACATCCGTTGCAGTTTGGAATTTGAATGGTTCAGCTCTTCCCTGATACGCGAGAGTTCATCTACACGCCGGTTCAGTTCCCGGTTTGCATTGTCAAGTGTGGCGCGTGAACAGCGAAGTTTTTTGTTTTGCAGGATAATATATGAAATTGCGAAAAGGAGTATGGTCAGAATGGCAATCAGAATCCACATATAAGTATGGTTTACCTTTATCTGATGTTCGTTCCTTTTCTGAATAGCATTCAGAATCATATCCTGCAACTGGGAGAGTTTACCGTTTCTCGGTCTGCTTTTGTATTCATTGGCATAGGCGATGCATTGGTTGATATATGCATTCGCTCTGTCGAGATCCCCGCGGTTGAATAGAATGGCGGCGAGTTCTTCAAGAGACGCTATTTCCTTATTGCATGCCCTTACATCGGCCATAGCCGACAGAATAAGGTATTTCAGATGGTTGTGCTCGTCGCCTACGCGCTCATAAAGTTTGGATAGCACCCATGCGTCCATTGCGTTTCCTCGTGTGGTATAGGCGGTGCGTTCCACAATATCCGTAAGCACAGGGATAGCCTCGCGGGCTTTGTCAGGAACATTCAGACTGCTCCAGCCGATAAGCCATCCATATTGAGGATGATCGTGAGTGATATGCCTTCGCATCGATTGCACAAGGCTGTCTACTTTTAGTGAATACACTTCTGTTTTTCTGTTGACTCCGATATATTGGTCAATATGGGTGGAGAGGAAAATTGCGCGTTCGCAATATTTTGCAGCGAGATAATCGGGCAAAGTGTGTGGATTCAGACTGTCAAGGCAGTTTCCTGCCTCGTCGAAAAGACCGGTAGCTGAGAGAATGTAGATTCTGTTCAGTCTCATTTCGTTGGCAAGTGTGTCGCGCCCCATGCGGAGAGCCAGATTGAGCGCACGGTCGGCATAGAGCAATGCCGAATCGGAATCATATGCGCTGTATTCATCGTACAGTTGCGCAGTCAGCCAATATCGTCTCTCGTAATCTGTTGCGGTTCTCAAATTGTCGCGTAGCCGGGAGATGCGGTCCTCTTTCTCCCGTATGAAATAATCCGATTTGGCCAATAGAGAATCCAGACCGGTGAGCAATGCGTTGATTTCAGAGTTTTCCGGTTCATAAGATTTTGCGACTCCGGTTTGTGCGTAAATCCGGAAGCTGAATCCGATATCGGATAACAGGAGAATTGCCGGAAACAGGATTATGCAGATGCAAAGTGTTCGGGTGAGCTTTATAATCGACATATCGCGAATTTATAAAATTCGTGAAATTCCGCAAAATTTATTGTCGTAAATATCGTTTTACTGCGGATATAATGCGAGACTTCGCGATTTCCGGATTGCACGGATCCGCAATCAAGGCATCAAACCCTTCGTTGATATCGATAAGGGACGCATATCCTCTGTCTTGAAGAATTTCTTTATCCTCATAGGCTCCTGCCAGCAGGACGACAGGCACATTTCTCACCGAAGCTCTCCTGAGGATACCCTGCGCTGCCTTACCCTGAAGAGTCTGAGCATCGGCTTTACCTTCGCCGGTGATTACAAGAGAGGCGTTGTCAAGCAGTTTATCGAAAGATGCGACATCCAGAATCGTGTCAATGCCCTTCATCGGAGTGGCTTTTAGAAATGCGGCGAGAGCGGCGCCTGTTCCTCCGGCCGCTCCCGCTCCCGGGATGGAATCGGGCTGAATGCCGAAATGCGCAGTCAAAAGCGAGGCTATGTTCCTCATGCCGGCTTCGAGGAATTTCTGTTCAACTAAAGAGGCTCCTTTCTGAGCCGAATACATCATAGTGGCGCCGTGAGGGCCGGTAAAGGGAATGTCGGCGTCATAAAGGAATGAAAACGAGCATTCCGACAGGTTAGGCGACAGATGTGAAATATCAAAATCATCGATGAATGGCAAATCCGATCCTGTAACCGGTTTCGTCAGGAATCTTCCGTTTGCTGAAATCCGCAGGCCGAGAGCCTGCATAGCGCCGAGTCCCGCATCATTGGATGCGCTGCCCCCGAGGGTGCAGATAATCTTTCGGGCGCCTGCTTCGATTGCGCAATTTATAAGTTCTCCGAAACCGAAGGAAGTGGCTTTCATGGCGGATCGGTGCTTCTGATCGATCAGGGTCAGACCATCGGCTTCGGCAAGTTCTACGACCGCGCGTTCGCCATCCGGCCACATATGAAACCGCGCTTCGACCTCATTCATAAGCGCATCGTGAGTCCGGCAAGTTTTGAACTCGCCACCAAGATAATGGTTTAATATTTCGATAGTTCCCTCGCCACCGTCGGCCATAGGCAAAACAATAATATCGGAGTCCAACCCTGCTTGGCGGATACCTTCTCTTACGGCCAGACCGGCATCCAGCGACTTGATGCATCCTTTGAAGGAATCCATCGCCACTATAATACTCTTTTTCATTCAGACGAATTGGATTACAGTCTATTGAAAGAACGAAGCAAGCGGGAATTAAATTATATTGGTATTCACTCCAAGTTTTTTTCGATGGAATCAGACGGTGCGCCATGCTTTATAGCTCATGCGGTCGCGGATGGCGCGTTGCTCGGCCGCGATACGTCGCGAATCTATGGCTTTCAACAGAGCCCTGCGCAAAATCTGATCAATGCTGTAGCGTCCCGGACCGAGAAGTGCTGTAACGGCGCAAAGTGTGGCCGCCACTACCGAAGTCATCGCAGTGGTGTCATTTATGAACTCAACCGGCGTAAGAGAGACTATGGCAGGATAGAGCGTTATCATGAAAACGACGGAGGCCGTGAGGGCAGCCAACCGGGTAAAGATGCCCGGAATCATGATCAGTCCCGTGATTACTTCAATTTCGTGGATTCCGAAAGTCCGGAAAGATGCTCCTTGAGCAAATCCGTAAACTACAAGAAATATTGCTACAGCGGAACGTATGATCCATAATTTTGCCGACCATCCGGAAGTGACGGATTTGTTGATTCCGAATATGGAGCTGATAGTCAACCTTAAGATATCAAGCGGCTTAGCGGATACTTTTGTCCTGCAGCGTCGCGCTATTCTTTTGAGACCCTGTTCGTGTAGGATGCTTGTTGCCGAAGCAGATGGGTTCACTGAGATAATGTTGATATCTTTCATAGAGGACTCCTTTCCGGCCAAATTCTTGCTCCGACAGCTTGTGAAGAAAGATAAGCCTTTGTAATATAACACTTAAAGATACTGAAATGTTGCGTAAACAGCTTTCTGTATCAAAAAAACAATCGATATCAGGATTTGCCTGTAAATAAAATTAAACGGTTTCTTGGAGCGTTTCTAAAAGATTTTTGTATATTCGCAATATGAACAAGATTGGAAAGCTCTATTTCAGGTATGGCACAATGGGGTCGGCCAAGACCGCATTGTTGCTTACCACTGCATATAATTTCGAGGAAAGAGGCATGTCGTATCTATGTTTCAAGCCCTCGATAGATACACGTGAGAAAAAGAATGTGATCAGAAGCCGTATCGGCATAGAACGCGAATGCAGCTGGATCTACCGCGACACTGACATGTATGAGATGATCAGTTCGATGGTGGCCGAACGGCGTCCGCATCCGGAATGGATTCTTGTTGACGAAGCCCAGTTTCTTACCGCCGATCAGGTAGATCAGCTTGCAAGAGTAGTGGATACGTTCGGTATCAACGTGATATGTTACGGACTACGCACAGACTTCCGCACCTGTCTTTTCGAAGGCTCGCGCCGCCTTTTCGAGATAGCCGATACCATAGACGAAATCAAGTCTACCTGCAATTGCGGGCGCAAGACGATTGTAAATGCCCGTATCGACGGACGAGGCAATATCATCACCGAGGGGGAGCAGGTTGAGATCGGTGGCAATGACAGATACATGTCGGTATGCCGCAACTGCTGGCGCAACAAAAAGATAGAGCAGAGCCGCAACGGCCGGCTGCCTCTCTGAACGCTTTTTATTTATTCTTATTCTGAAACTGATGTCGTATGGAAAACTCTAAGATTGAATCGATAATAGGACTGATAAAGCGAGAAGTCGTGCCCGCCATCGGTTGCACCGAACCTATGGCAGTCTCTCTGTGTGTGGCTAAAGCTACAGAACTTCTCGGGAAATTGCCAGAGCACATCTCGCTTTCCCTGAGTGGAAACATCATAAAGAATGCGATGGGAGTGGGTATCCCCGGAACGGGAATGATCGGCCTTCCCATTGCCGTGGCACTCGGGGCGATAACGGGCCGTTCTGAATATGGTCTGGAGGTTCTAAAGGATGTAGATGAAAAGTCGATTGAGGAAGGCAAGAGGTTCATTGAAGAGGAGAGGATTTCAATTTCCCATTGTCAGGACGCCCCGTCAAATCTATACATCAGTGTAGAAGTAGAGTCGGGCGACGACAAGGCAAAAGCCGTTATTTCTGGGTCTCATCAGAATTTCATATATCTGAGTCGAAGCGGAGAGGTGCTTCTCGACAAAGGGAGTGGCGCCGCGTCTGCCGCGTCTGCTGAGGAAGATATCCGTCTGGATGCGGCCACTGTATATGAATTCGCCACCACGGCTCCGCTCGATAAAATACGGTTCATCCTTGAGGCCAAGCGTCTTAACTGCGAGGCGGCCCGCATCGGCATGAGCGGACGTTACGGGCATTCGTTGGGCTTTACGATGATTCACAGCGGCAGTTCGCTGTTTGGCGATTCCAAAGCTGAGAAGATCATGGCCATGACCTCGGCCGCATGCGATGCCCGCATGGGAGGCGCGCCGATTGCCGTGATGTCGAATTCCGGCAGCGGGAATCAGGGAATCACGGCCACGATGCCTGTTGTATGCTATGCGGAAGATATCGGCGCTACCGAAAAGGAGCTGATACGCGCTTTGATCTTGAGCCATCTTACGAGCATCTATATCAAGCAGAGTCTCGGACGCCTTTCGGCGTTATGCGGTTGTGTCGTGGCTTCGACGGGAGCTTCCGCGGGGATCGTATATCTTATGAAAGGGGGGTTCCCGGAAGTTTGCGCTGCAATCAAGAATATGGTGGCCAATCTGACGGGTATGATCTGTGATGGAGCCAAGCCGTCGTGCGCCATGAAAATTTCATCGGGTGTCTCCACCGCCGTGATGTCGGCCATGTTGGCAATGAACGGACGGTGTGTAAGCTCGAGCGAGGGTATCATCAGCGATGATATCGACAGGACAATACATAACCTGACATCCATCGGAAGAGAGGCGATGCTTGAGACCGACAGGCTCGTGCTCCGGATTATGGTGGACAAATGAAACTGAAAGCTACATGAAAAAACTTAAAAAGACAATCTTTGCCATGGCGCTTCCTATAATTCTCCTCTCAGGATGTGGAGACAGGAGTGCCCATATAGAGATGAACTTTCCCGACCGTTATGAGGGGAAGACCGTTGAACTAATGAATTTCGCGGACTCCACGCTGATTGCAACGGCAGTGGTATCGGATGGCAAAGCCGAGTTCGAATGCACTGAAGGGGATTCGTTGCGGTTCCCGCTATTCACGCAGATTGCTGTCGATGGCCGTATAAGAGCCTATTATGTGCTTGAAAGTGGAAATGCGATTCTTGCCGACTCTCTGAGCGTTCCTACGGGAACAGCCCTCAACGACAAACTGTCGAAGATGATGGCGACTCTCGATTCGATCGATAATCTCGATGATATGAAACTCTACGCAGAGAGGGTAGAGAGAAATTATAATGATAATAAGGATAATGCCCTCGGCGCCTATTTCGGCGTGGAATGGCTCAAATATGCCGACCCGGCGAAAGTCGACAGTTTTCTGAACGCCGCTCCCGCCGCCCTGCGCGAATCGCGCAGAGTGAAGCATTACGAGATGTTCGCACGACATCGCGCAATGACAGCTCCCGGCATGAAATATGTCGACTTCAAGGGGGAGACTGCCAATGGCAAGGCCATTGATTTCTCTAAATATGTGGAACCGGGGAAATATACGCTTGTTGATTTCTGGGCCAGCTGGTGTCCCTACTGTATCAAAGAACTTCCGGAGCTTACGGTTCTTTATGGTGATTTCCATGATTCGGGCCTTAACATAGTGGGCGTTGCTGTGCGCGACAAACCGGCCGATACGAAGGCGATGGTGAAGAAGCATAGTCTTGCGTGGCCGATTCTCTATAATACGCAAAAAGTGCCCTATGATATCTATGGCTTTTCCGGAATTCCGCATCACATTCTTCTCGATCCGGAGGGCGTGATAGTCTGCCGCGGAGAAAATGTGGCGCAGATCCGCGAACGACTTGAAACCCTGTTGCGTTAAATAATCATAGTAAATACCTTTTTTAACACACTTTCCCCAATTTTAGCCGCATTGCGAGGAATATCGCAATTTTTCCGCCGGAATCGGGAAACAGACTTTTTTAAATAGATGGAAGATAAACAACATTCCCTTAATGCCCTGATTGAGGATTCAATCAAGAAAAACTGGGACAGCATGGCCCTCTCGGATATGGGAGGCATCAATTATCAATATAAAGATGTTGCGGAGACTGTAGCTAAACTGCACATCATGTTTCGTGCCGCCGGCCTGAAAGAGGGCGATCGCGTGGCTATATGCGGGAAGAATTCTTCGAACTGGGTGGTAGTGCTGATCGCTTGTCTCACATCAGGAGTGGTGGCTGTGCCTATTCTTCATGAATTCAAGGCTGATACGGTGAGCCATCTTGTGAGACACAGCGGTTCGAAGCTTCTCTTTGTGGATGCCGCCATCTGGGAGAACCTTGACGAGAATGATCTTCCAGATCTTATAGGCGCCATTTACATCAGCGAGTTCGGTATGCCGTTGTGCCGCAATGAGAAACTAAAGGAGACCCGAAACAACATCAATGAATATTTCGGTAAGGAGTATCCCTATAGTTTCACGCGAGAAAGCGTGAAATATTACCACGATGAACCGGAGCAACTTGCTGTACTGAATTATACGAGTGGTTCCACCGGTATGTCGAAGGGTGTGATGCTCCCTTACAGGTCGATATGGAGCAATATCAGATATTGCCTCGACAATATCGATTATCTTCATGCCGGCGACGGGATAGTGAACATGCTTCCTTTAGCACATCTCTATGGAATGGTAATCGAGACATTACATCCTTTCTGTCAGGGGTGTCATCTGAATTTCCTGACGCGTCTGCCTTCGCCGAAGATTATCCTCAATGCGTTTGCCGAAGTGAGGCCGAAACTTATCATCACGGTGCCTTTGATTCTCGAGAAAATTATACGCAACAAGGTGTTCCCGCTTCTCGAAAAACCGATGATGAAGATTCTGCTGAGGATTCCATACGTGGATGACCGTCTGCTTGCCAAAATCAAGGATAACCTGCTGCAGGCGTTCGGAGGCAATCTCCATGAGCTTATTGTGGGAGGCGCTCCGCTGAATCCGGAGGTTGAGAAATTCCTTTACAGGATAGATTTCCCGGTGACTGTAGGCTATGGCATGACCGAATGCGGACCGCTACTGACTTATGCGCCTGCCACTGAATCGAAACCGCACACCGTGGGGCGTCTTATGGACAGAATGGAATGCCGCATCGATTCGCCCGATCCGCGCACCATCCCCGGCAATATCTGGGTGAAGGGTATGAATGTGATGCAGGGATACTATAAAAATAAAAAAGCGACTGAAGAGGTGTTCCCCGACAAATCGGGCTGGATGAATACCGGCGATATGGGAATAATCGATGAGGATGGATTCATCACCATTCTCGGACGGTCGAAGACGATGATTCTCGGTCCGTCGGGACAGAATATCTATCCCGAGGAGATCGAGAGCAAGCTTAACAATCTTCCGTATGTAGCAGAATCGCTTGTTATCGACAATAAGGGAGAGCTGGAGGCTTTGATTTATCCCGACTACGATGCATTGGCCCACGAGAAAGTGGATCGCGATGATGTAGAGAAGATAATGAATCAGAATATAGACACCTTGAACCAGGAGTTGCCCGGCTACAGTAAGGTGAAGAAGATGAAACTGATGAGCGAGGAATTCGAGAAGACGCCGAAGCGTTCGATCAAGCGGTTCCTGTATCAACCCTGATCTTCAGCAGTAAATATGAATCCCTTCCCACAGATGTTCCTGAAGTGGGAAGGGATTTTTTGTGCCTTCTATTAAAGGGATAAACCTACAGCCATTTGTCGGAGAAGACCTTCTTTTTTGCATCGAGCTCGAAAACCCATGGTGAGCCCGTTGGTATTTCGAGTTTCATGACCTCATCGGGCGAGAGGTGACGGAGCATCATTGCCAATCCTCGTAGGGAGTTGCCGTGAGCCACGACGAGCAACGTGTCGAAGTGTTCCAATGCCGGGGCGATTACCTCCTCCCAGCAGGGGCGTACTCGGCCGATGGCGTCGCGCAGGGATTCGGTGAGCGGCAGTTCATCGGACGAAAGCGAGGCATACATCTCCTCATTGCCGGGAAAACGCGGATCGTCGGCCGTTAGGGCAGGTGGCTCCACATCGTAGCTTCTGCGCCAGATGTGGACTTGTTCATCTCCGAACTTTTGCGCGGTGTCGGCCTTGTTCAGGCCCTGTAAGGCGCCATAATGGCGTTCGTTGAGATGCCAGTCCTTGATATCGGGAATCCATTCGCGGCGCATCTCAGCCGCTGCCAGTTGCATGGTGTGGATTGCCCGTCGGAGATAAGAGGTGACGTATAATTCCGGTTTGAGTCCGGCGGCGGCGATCTTGCGGCCCGCTTCGCGCGCTTCCTCAATACCTTTTTGAGACAGGTCGACATCAGTCCAGCCGGTGAAACGGTTCTCGAGGTTCCATTGGCTCTGGCCGTGACGCAGCAGAATCAGTTTGGACATAACAGTGGATGATGATTTTAAGGAACAGAGTCTTAGACTTCACTGTTAAAACGGCGCAGCGCCGCCTTTGGTTCCGGACAGAGGGTAACCGAGGTCTAAAAAGAAAGAGGGATGTCCGGGGACATCCCTCTGGGGTGCGCACGAAGGGACTCGAACCCCCACGTCGTTAGACACTAGATCCTAAGTCTAGCGCGGCTACCAATTACGCCACGTGCGCGTTTGCGGATGCAAAGATAATCAAAAATCGCGTAAATGCAAAAATTAATCCGGACCGGGGATTTCGCAATGTCCTCGTTCCGGATTTTTAGAAACTAATGATCAGAAGCCTTCTCCCTCTTTAACATCCGATAGGATAGGACTATAAATGGTTTTTTAGATTGAAGCGATGGTGTCCCAGACGAAGGCGCGGAGGCCGAGGAGGGGCTTGGCTTCGTCGAGGGCTTTGAGTTGACGGAGCACGGGCTCCACGCGGTCGTCTTCGACAAACGTAATGATAGCCGAGGCGAGCGAGGGCCATGCGTGCGAGCCGTAGTGGGGGTCGCCCGTCTTGCTCCCGCGTCCCTGAACTTCGCCGAAGGAGGTAAATCCGCGGCACGACAGGCGGGTGAGAACATCGATGATGTTCTCATGGTGCGCCTGATCGTATGATATGAATATTGCTTTCATTATTTTTCTGTTTTGACGGTGTCGTGCGCTTTGCGCAGTTTCTTACGGGTGTTCCTGATGCCGTTGCCTGCGAATACGCAATAGAGCACAGGTACGAAGAGCAGGGTGAGGATTGTCGAGAAGGTCAGACCACCGATCACGGCCGTACCCATAGGACGCCACATCTCGGCTCCCTGTCCGGTACCGACTGCCATAGGCACCATACCGAGGATGGTAGTGAGAGTAGTCATGACTACCGGGCGGAGACGCGAGCGACCGCCATCGATAACGGCCCGGCGTATCGACATTCCGCGTTCGCGGTTTAGCGTTATATAGTCGATGAGCACAATACCGTTTTTCACAACTATACCGATAAGCATGATGGCACCGATCATCGACATCACGTTGAGCGTATGGCCCGTGATCCAGAGGATGAGGAACACACCCGAGAACGCGAAGAGGAGCGAGGTCATGATGATGCCGGGATAAGTGAGCGACTCGAACTGTGCGGCCATCACGATGTACACAAGTATTATGATGAGCACGCCGAGCATGAGGAGGTCGCTGAAAGAATCCTGCTGGTCTTCATAGCTGCCGGCAATCTGGATGTTTACGCCCGAGGGTATGTCGAGAGTCTCGATGTCGGCCTGAGCCGAGGCAACGACCTCACTCATAGGAGCGCCGTCGACAACGGCCGAAACGGTGATGATACGTTCACGGTCCTTACGTTCGATAGTAGGGGGCGTGAAACGCTCCACAACCGTGCCGAGTTCCTTGAGTCGGATTCCCTTGCCCTCGCCCGAGTAGATGAGGATATTCTCGATATCCTCGATGCTCGTGCGGTGTTCGGGATCGTACATCACCTTTATGTCGTATTCCTCGCCGTCCTCGCGGAACTGCGAAGCCGTGGAGCCGTTGATACGGTTTCGTAGATAGTATGCTGCAGTCTGAAGGCTGATGCCATACATCGAAAGCTTCTCGCGGTCAAAATCCACCTGATATTCCGGCTGATAGTCGGAGCGGGAAATGGTCACGTCGGCCGTTCCCTCGATGCCCTCGAGGATCTGTTTCACGTCGGCAGCCACGCTGTCGGTCTCATTGAAATCATAACCGTAGATTTCGAAATCGACAGTGCTCTGGCCGCCCATACCCTGACCTCGGCCACCGCCGATGTTGACCTGCGCTTTCTTGAATTCCGGGAACTCGCGGGTGAGGTCGGCACGCATATCCTCGGCGATCTCGCTGATGCCGCGTTTGCGGTCGCCCGGGTCGAGCAGACGGATATTCATGGAGATGATATGCGGGCCGTTGTCGGAGAGGGATGCGAACGTGTTGTCCGTACCGGCAGGACCAATAGTATAGTTCATCACCATTATTTCGGGATATTTCGCCCTCCAGAGGGAGTCGAGTCTTGAGGTGACTTCCTGAGCCTCCTCGACGCGAGCGCCGATGGGAAGCTCGAGGCTTACGCCGAGACGTCCGTTATCCTGCGTGGGGAAGAACTCGGTGCCGACATTCTTCATGAGGAATATCGAGCCGACGAAGATAGCGAGACACGCTATTATCGTCAGGGCGCGGTGGGTCACAACCTTGCCGAGCAGCGAAGCGTAAGCCGCATCAAACCTGTCGAGGCCCTTCTCGATATATGAATAGAAATTCTTGCGGCCTCCGCTTGTGGCTTTTCCTTTGAGGCGCAGCCACTGCGAGCAGAGCATCGGGGTGAGCGAAAGGGCGCAGGTGGTGGAGATGATCATCATGATGGTCACCATCCAACCGAGCTGGCGGAAGAGCACACCGGTCATGCCCGTGACGAGCGTAAGCGGGAAGAACACCGCGATAAGGGTGAGAGTAGAAGCGATAACCGAAATGGCCACCTCGTTAGTGCCGTGGACGGCCGCCTGTTTCGGGTCAGCTCCGCGCTCGATGTGGGTTGTTACGTTCTCAAGCACCACAATGGCATCGTCGACCACCATACCGATCGAGATCGAAAGAGCCGATAGCGAGACGATGTTGAGAGTATTGCCCGTGGCGAACAGATATATGAACGAAGCGATCAGCGACACAGGAATCGTGATGACGATAATCATGGTGGCTCGCCAGCGTCCGAGGAATATGAACACCACAATCATCACGAAGAGAAGGGCATAGAGCACGGTCTCCACGAGAGCCGAGATGGTGTTGCGGATATTGTCGGAGGTGTCGACGATGACTCCGATCTTGACATCGGAGGGGAGGTTTTTCTGCAGCGAGGGGAGCATCTTCATTACTTTGTCGGAAATCTCGACAGAGTTGGCACCCGACTGCTTCTGAATGATAATCATCGCGCCCTCCTTGCCATCGTTGAAGGTATGCTGGGTGCGCTCCTCGAGGCTATCCTCGATGCGGGCGACATCGCTCAGATAGATGATTCTACCCTGAAAACTGCCCACCGGGATGCGGGCCATCTGCGAGGTCTCCTCGAACTCACCTGCACGCGGAGCGCATAAGTGTTCGAACCTATATCGAACGAGCCGCCCGGCACGTTTCGGTTTTCGGCGCCGATCACCTGGGCGATCTGCTCTACAGAGAGGTTGTAGGCTTCGAGGCGGTTGGGATCCACATAGACATGTATCTCACGTTTCGGCGCACCGGAAATCGACACGGAACCGACACCGTCGACGCGGGCCAGAGGGTTGGCCACATTGTCGTCGAGGATTTTATAAAGGCCGGCCATGCTCTCATTTGCCTGAACGGAAAGGAGGCAGATAGGAATCATATCGGTGGAGAACTTGAAGATTATAGGATTCTCCGAATCGTCGGGCAGCTGCGAGGCCACCATGTCGAGTTTGTCGCGGACGTCGTTGGTGAGCACATCGATATCATAGCCGTATTCGAATTCAAGAGTGATCACAGAAGTGTTCTCTCGCGATGTGGACGTGATATGCTTGAGATGCTCCACTGAGTTGAGGGTATTCTCAAGCGGTTTTGTCACATTCTGCTCGATATCCTTTGCCGAAGCACCCGGATACATGGTGATAACCATGATTGAGTTGGTGTCGATGTCCGGGTAAAGGTCGATCGGCAGTTTGGCAAGAGAGAACAGGCCGAGTATTATGACGGTGACGAAGCATAGCGTCGTCATAATAGGCCGTTTTACTGCTGAACTATATAAAGACATTGTATACTCTTAGAGGTTTGTTATTTATTTTGCTACCTTGACTTTGGCACCGTTCGAGAGGCGGGTCTGGCCGGAAACCACCACGGAGGATCCGGGCTCTACGCCGGAGATAAGCTCGTAGGAGTCGCCGAGACGCTGGCCGAGCTGCACCAGGCTGTAGGTGACGGTTCCGTCGGGATTATAGACATATACGAAGTGGTTTCCGGAGCCGGGCTGTTTCACGATCGATTTGTCGGGCACCACGACGTGGCGCGCCGTTCCAAGGCTGAGCTGCACGCGACCGAACATGCCGGGGAGTACGCGATTGTCGCTGTTGTTGATTGTTACCTCTACGCCGAATGTGCGGCTTGACTGGTCCACGGTGGGAGAGACGAGGGTTACGGTTCCGTTGAAGATTTCATCGCCGTAGGTGTCGAATGTCACGATTGCCGGCATGCCGCGACGGATCTTGGAGAGTTCCCCTTCCGACACGTTGATAACTATCTTGACCGGCTGAGTGCGGGCCACGGTGAGGATAGGCAGATTGCCGGTCATGTCGCCCGGGTCGTAATTGCGGGCAGTCACCACTCCCGAGATAGGAGAGGTGAGCACCGTGTTCTCACGCACATTGCGGAGCGTGCGCTCTGCCGAAGCGAGAGCGTTTTTTGCATTGATGAGCTGGATCTCCATCTGATCCACCTGCTGTTTTGTGCCACCTCCGATTTTGAATAGCTCGAGAGCGCGGTTGTAGTTCACCTCCACATTGCGGAGGTTGGCCTTGGCGTTGTCGACCTGAAGCTCGTAGCTTGAGGTGTTCACGTCGTCCATCACTACGAGTTTCTGGCCTGCCGAAACGCGCATGCCTTCATCTACAAGGATCTGACGGATGCGGTTTGGAGCCGAAGAGGAGATATTGTTGATGAGTTCCGGCTCGACAGTAGCTGTGTAATTGCCGATCTGGTTGACTTCCCGGTCGTTGACCTGTTCAATCTTTACGACGGGAGTTTCCTCTTTTTTTGAATCTTTTTCATTCGACTTGTCTCCGGAACAGGAAGCGGCGAGAATCAGGGCCGCGGAGACAGAAGTAAGCAATATCTTATTCATTACGAAGGTAGTTTTATCGTGTTACGGAAGATGTGCCGGCGTAGTCGCGACCGAGGAGCAGGTCGAGCTCGCTTGTCGACACGAGATAATTATAGATAGACTGGAGCCATGCGAGCTGGGCCTGAGTGTTGGCAAGTTCGCTGTCGCGCAAGTCGAGATAGCTTGCCGCTCCGATCTCGAAGCTTTTCTGCATGATGTCGTAGGCCTTGGCAGCCTGCTTCACGCCCTCCTCGCTTGTGGCGATCTGGCGCACCTGGCGGTTGATATTATCGATGGCGAGGTCAACCTGCATGTTGAGGGCGTTCACCAGATTCTCTCTCTGGAATTCCATCTCCTTGAGCTGCACCTGCGCCTGCTTGACGCCGTAATATTTCGAGCCGCCCGAAAAGATGGGCACCGAGAGGGAGAGGGCAACATTGCTGTAGGGATTGAATTGCTGGTTCTTTATGGCGTTGCCGTTGCTCATGGAGTTCCAGTTCATATTGTATGAAACTCCGATGGAGGGAATCCATGCGAATTTCTTGAGCGTGACGTTCTGACGTGAGAGATTGGTCTGGATGTCGAGAGAGCGGAGCGAGGAGTTGTCGGCAATCGAACGGTTGATATTGGCCGTCACGCCGAACATATCTTTCTGCATCTGCTCGAGAGTGATGTCGGGCATTATCTCTACGGCGGCATCCATTCCCATGAGCACTTTCAATTGCAGCGAGCATTGCTTCACGGCGATATCGGCCTGAAGGAGTTCCGGCTCTACATTTTTTACCTGTACTGAAGAGCGGAGCACATCGTATTCTGAAGCGGTGCCCTGCTCGAACTGTTTCTGATATATGTCGGCATTCAGTTTTGCTATCTCATAGTTCTGGCGTATCACTTCGCGCGAGGCAATGGCGAGAAGAAGGCTATAGTAAGCCTGATTCACGTTGTTTACCATGTCGAGGCGCGAGGCGCGAGCCTGCTCGAGCGTGTTGAGGATCTGTGTGTCGCTGATTTTGATCGATTTCCAGAGGGTGGCGTTTACAAGCGGCATGGTGACGGTGAAACCGGTGTTCCAGTTGTTGTCCATACCCATTTTGATCTTTGTGGACTCTCCTCCGAAGTTCATGTTCATCTGCTGCAATTCGATAGTCCTTTGATAAGCCAGCGAGAAGTCGATGGCGGGGAATAGGGCAGCCTGAATCTCCTTTTTAGAATAGTCCATACGTTTCACCTCGAGATCCGCCACGCGGATTGTGGGGTTGTCCTGAAGGGCGATTTCCACGCATTTCTCTCGTGAGAGTCTGAGCGTATCGGCGGG
>OHTA01000928.1_pt1 | contig 16795 bp, 14 predicted proteins | sample 1578851 | NCBI WGS metagenome assembly OHTA01 (sample SAMEA3879578, study PRJEB24766) | human gut metagenome | biome: human-associated habitat; feature: feces | place: USA | collected 1985/1987 | reverse complement strand
ATATTATCATTATCGCGGCCTCACTCGCCATGGTGTCGGCCGCATCCTGCAGCCACAAAGATATCGAATGCCCCGACAGCATGCGCCGTATTCATGTCCTGTTTGAATGGGACCACAGCGAAAATGCCGATGTGGCCGGAATGACGCTTTATTTTTATCCGCTTGATGAAGGAGGAAGTATATGGAGGTTCGACATTGCAGGACGCGATGGCGGTACGGTGGAGATTCCCTTGGGACAATACTGTCTGATAGCCTGCAACAACGACCTGCCGGGCACCATCCTTCAGGATGTGAATAGTCCATCGACTATCCAGGCAGTGCCGAACATCCGGATAGACGCAGACGTTTACGGGAGTTCGGGAATGTTCTATGATGCCGTTGTCAGAAACCTCGAGGTTACCCCCTGCGGTGTCCGGTATGTTACGGAAACCGGCGTTGTCAAAGAATGCGGCCATGATCTGGTCCGTTGCCACCCCGATTCGCTGGCCACGCAATATACCGTAATCCTCCGGAACGTATCGGGGCTGGACAACGTCCGGTCGGCAAATGCAATCCTTAAGGGGACAAGAAACGGTATATATCTGGAGAGCCGACGTCCTTCCGACATACCCTCGGCATTGTCGATGAAAATGGAACCGGATCGGATAAACGCCGTTATGTCGGCGCGGGGATGCCTGTTTTCCACACTGAATGCCGAAGAAGCTCAATATAGTCTCACGTTGCAGGTGGTGCGCGGCGATGGCAAAGGGCTGACGCGCGACATAGCGATAAACCCTGAAAACCTGAACTGCATTACCCCGCATAATGTTATAATATCGATAGCGGGAATCGAGATTCCCGATGACGGTTCTCCGGCCGATATAACCGGAATCGATGTCGGCGTCGACGGCTGGGATGTAATCGATATCGATCTTGAGCCCTCATTTGAAAATATATAGAATTTTCTCAAAGTTACTCTCCGTAGAATCCAAATTATCAATTAGCTATGAAATCACATATACTTACCGCAGCCGCTCTGCCGGCATTGCTTCTCGCAGCGTCATGCGCCGACAATCAGGATGTCATGCCTCCCACGGGCGATGATAGCCGCGCGATCCGATTCGCAGCTTCCACCGACTTCACAAGAGCAGGCGATTTCACCACAAACAACCTCACGTCGTTCAATGTATATGCCTATACTGGTTCTGCGACCTCACCGCAGATATTCATGGATAACGTGACCGTTACAAAAACCGATGCCAATAACTGGACCTATTCTCCATTGCAATACTGGCCGGCAAAGCAGGCGGTAGATTTCTACGCGTTCGCTCCGGCATCCTGGGTCGGCGCGGCCGGGCCCCTCGAACCCGTAGCCTACGACGCATCAAAGGGAACAGAAGATTTAATCTACGCCGTGAGCCCCGGCCAGACAGGCAATTCAGGTATGGTCAACGCTCAGGTATTGTTCAATTTCCGTCATGCCCTCTCCAAACTGACTGTGAAAATGAGTTCCACAAATACGGAGCTGAAAGTCGTGGTGGCGAACGTAGCGATGGCGAATATAAAGACTCGCGGAAATTTCACATTCCCATCCGCTTCCACTGCTGCAATTCCATCGGAAGCAACTGTCGGCCATTGGACCGACCAGAATACTCCCATGACCTATGTGCTTCATTGGTCACAATCCTTGTCCGACCTGTTCACCCTTACCACCACGCCTACCGTGATTGCCGCTTCCGGTCTGGGGCGTGGAGGAGTGATGTATGTATTGCCCCAGCCGCTCACCTATCTCAATCAGGGATCGGGCTCCGACACATACATTGCTATGCAATGCTCGATATTCGATGCCAAAAGCGGAGAGCGCCTATGGCCTAATGAGAACACTCCCCCCGAGAACCTGGTGGCAGGAAGTACGACAGGCGACGGTCTGCTGAAATTTTCGCTCAGCACCGACCGGTATAATCAGTGGTTGCCCGGCGTGCATTATATCTACAATCTGGTGATCAATTCCAATGAGGAGATGGGCGCCATTGAATTCGGCAACCCGACCGTCGATTCCTTCATCGACATAGAGCAGACCTACGAATAACAAATTTTGAGTCCACTTTTTAAAGTGGACTCAAAACTCAAGTTTCGCAAGTAAGATGGTTTCCGATTGAGGCGAGTCGCGGAGCGACTACACGGCCTATTAACCGCGTACTGCTGAGGACGATAGGACGAAGCTGTGCGCGGATAGACAATACTACCCCTTCCCCTCAGTCGCGGAGCGACTGCACTTCACGGGCCTGATTTGCAGGTATTCATATTTATAGCTATATTTGCGATATGAAACCGATATTGGCAATCGTTGTGCCCTGCTATAACGAGCAGGAGGTCCTCCCCTCTTCCGACAAGAGTCTCGGCACCCTGCTCCGCGATATGATCAGCGGTGGGCTTGTCGCCCCGCAGAGCTTTATACTATATGTCGACGACGGCAGCCGCGATGCCACATGGAGCTTTATCGCCAACGCCTCCGCTTCCTCCCCGAATGTCGAAGGACTCAAACTCGCCGGCAATGTCGGTCATCAGAACGCTCTTCTCGCCGGCATGGAGGCGGCCGCCGGTTATGCCGACGCCATCATCACCATCGATGCCGACCTGCAGGACGACATCGACGTGATTCCCGAAATGGTGCGTCAGTTCATCGACGGCTCCGACATCGTATACGGCATCCGCCGCAACCGCGATTCCGACTCACGGTTCAAGCGGCAGTCGGCTCAGTCCTACTACCGCATGCTCGGCAGCATGGGAGTGAAAACGATTTATAACCATGCCGATTTCCGTCTAATGAGTCGCCGTGCCGTAAAGAATCTTCTCGAATACGGCGAACGCAACATGTATCTGCGCGGCATTGTTCCCACCCTCGGATTCCGCCAGTCGGAAGTTTACTACGACCGCAAGCCCCGACTGGCCGGCGAAACGAAATATCCTCTCCGCAAAATGCTCAATTTCGCCGTCGAAGGTATCACCTCCTTCTCGGTGCGTCCCGTCCGGCTCGTGTTTTTCATCGGCTTGGCGTTCATTCTTGTAGCCTTAGGCATATTCATCTATGTCCTCATCCGCTATTTCGGCGGGGAAACAATCGAAGGATGGACCTCTCTGATGCTCTCCATCTGGTTCTGCACAGGCATAACGCTCATAAGCCTCGGCATCATCGGCGAATATGTCGGTAAAATCTATCTCGAATCCAAACACCGCCCCCGGTATTTTGTGGAAACTTTCACATTGAAAAACAATTCCTGTGATTCCTGACCATGCGCATTCTCTTTCTCGGCGATTATTCCAATCTTCATGCCTGTCTGGCCAAGGAACTCAAGAAACGCGGCCATGACGTCACCGTCGTCTCCGATGGCGGCCGATATATGGATACGCAAAAGGACATTCTCCTCGACCGCCGCCACGGCCGCATAGGAGCTTTCCGCTATCTCTACGATCTCTTCTCAATCCTTCCGTCGCTCCGCGACTACGATGCAGTGCAGCTCATCAACCCACATTTCCTCTCTCTGCGCCCCGGCAAACTGCAATATTTTTTCAAAATACTGAAACGCCAGAACCGGTCCGTATTCCTCACTCTCGCCGGAGATGATTACAATTTCGTGAGCAAATGTCTCGACGGCAAGACCTTCCGCTTTTCTGAATTCCGAGTTGGCGATACTCCCACCGAATTCGAGACGCGCACCGGCCAATCCGCGGCATGGAACGCCCGGGGCATGAAAGAATACAACGATTTCATATTTTCCAATATCGACGGAGCGATGGCGGTGCTCCCAGAATATGACATGGCCGCCCGACCTCTGCTAAGGGAACGGCTCGCATTCACCAACATACCCGTCGACCTCTCCGAAATCTCCTTCTCTCCTATGAATATTTCAGGGAAGATCCGTCTCTTCATCGGCATCCGCTCGGGGATGGAAATTCGGAAAGGGACTGCTTACCTGCTCGACCTCTGCCGCCGACTCGAACGCGAGATGCCCGACCGATGCGTAACAGAATGCGTGCGCGACCTTCCCCTGCGCGAATATCTGCGGCGCATGGCCTCGAGCCATATCGTGCTCGACCAGCTCTATTCATACTCTCCGGGCACCAACGGCTTTCAGGCCATGGCCCTCGGCCGCGTGGCCGGCACCGGAGCGCAGCCCGAATTCTACGAATATATCGGCGAACCGTTGAGCCGGCCAATCTTCACCCTCTCGCCACTCGAGGACACCGAGACCCGTTTGCGCGAACTTATCCTCAATCCTGAGAAGATGCCCGCAATGGGAGCCGAAGGGCGATGCATCGTCGAAAAGAACAACGACGTGGCAATCGTGGCCGACCGTTTTCTCAACCATTGGAATAACATCCTCAAATGAATAGGCGGAATAGTGAGATAGAGTTGCAAGTGCTTATATGCACGTTCGGCAAAGCCGGTATCCGGCGCATCGCCGAAGCTTATCATCCGCGCATTCCCGGTGTGGAGTATATCGTCAGCTGGCAGTTGGGCGATAGTGACGGAAGTATTCCTGCATCTCTGCAACGCGACGATTTCCGCATCCTTCTTTCAGACACCCGTGGACTCTCACGCAACCGCAACATCGCCATAGACGCCGCCACTGCTACGATATGTCTCATCGCCGACGACGACCTGAGCTATGATCCCGATGCATTCCGCAATATCATCGATGTCTTCAAAGCCGACCCGCAGCTCGACATAGCGGCCTTCCGATACTCGGGCGGCGACAGCAAGCATTACCCCGACCATGAATTCGATCTGCGTCGGCCGCCAAAAGGTTATTATATCACATCCTTTGAGTTGGCTTTCCGCAGAAAAAGGATCGCGGCAAGCGGCATCCGCTTCGACCTGCGCTTCGGCATAGGCGCTGAATTCCCCTCCGGCGAAGAGAATATATGGCTTCATCAGCTTCTGCAGGCAGGATTGAAAGGGAAATTCTTCCCCATAACGATTGCCCACCACGAAGCCCTCACCACGGGATCCCGGCTCGGCGCCGACCCGCAGTTCATCCGCACCAAAGGAGCCGTGATACGAATCCTCTTCCCTCGCACCTGGCCCCTCCGCCTCCTCACCCACACCCTCCGCAACTTCCGCCATCCCGCCATCCCGACCGGTCTCTACATCCGGTCATGGCTCGCCGGAGCCAAAGAAATAAAAGATCATAGAAAATGAAGAGAATTAAACAATATATTTGGCTCTTGCCTCCGGCGGCGGTAATGATTACTGTTTTATCGCTGTCGCTAAAAATGTGTTGGCAAGGGGATGCTGTGACTTTCGGATTCTTCATTCCCGCCGAAAATGAGGATTTTTCGTCAATACCCTTAACATCGGTAAGCGAGATTCCGGAATCAATGAAAAATCATTATTTCAACAGCACCGGCCGCTTTTTCAGTCATGGAATCACACAGTTCTTCTGCGCGTTTGCCGGCAAGGGATGGTTTGCCGTTTTCAACGCCATTTTCTGGGGAGCGTTCATATTTATGCTGAGCAAACTTGCCTCTGCCGATATCCGCAACCCGAGAGTATCGTTTATTGCATCCTTTTTTACTTTCCTGCTTTTCTTCCCCTTCTCTTCCGAGCAATCTTTCCCATTCGAACCTCCCCATCAGATCGACTACGTCTGGATGGGAGTCATTACTATGGCATGGGTTTATGCTTTTTTCAAAAAATACGATTCAAAAAATTTCACTCAGCTATTTTTATTAGGATTATTGAGCGTCATTGCAGGCGTATGTAACGAAGCCATGTCAATCCCTATAGGAGGGGCTATTATCGTTTTTGCAATCATAAAAAGATTCAGGCTCACTCCGGCTCAATGGATGATGTCTGTTTTATATGGGATTTCTGCGCTGTTCGAAATCCTTGCTCCGGCCAATTTCCAAAGGATGGCGTCCGGCTGGTCGTTAATGCATACCTTTGAGAATTTATTGCCATCTCTGGTTATTCCCGCTTGTTGGCTTTTCGTCCTGATTTTCTTCAAATCAAAAGGGATAACAAAAACGAATAATCAATATTCTATCTTTTTATGGGCGACAATCATAATCAACTACATCGTTGGAATATATCTTGGGATGGGCTCCGGCTCGCGAATGCTGACTATCGCCAACGCATTTTTTATAGTCTTGATCATCAGAGATCTCGATGGCACGCGTCCGCATCTCCTCGGATTCTCAATCCTCTCAATTGTATTTCTCTTTTTAGCAGGTTTCCGCTATTTTTCTATCAACAGGCTTAACTATAAAAACATTCTTATCGAGAAGAGTTACCATGAATCTAAAGATGGAGTGGTAACCCTTCCGGATTCCATCTATTTTTATGAATACCGCTCTTTTGTGGTCCGGCCACATCCCTATATGATGAAAGAGAGGGCTCTTTATCCCGACAAGCCCGATATCCGCATTCGGCCTGTTTCCATGGAATCTCTCGACCTTTCCAAAGACACAAACATGCTCATCAAAATCGGGCCGCAAAGATGGATTATGATTCGCTCTAAAAAGAGTCCGGCAGACTTCTTCATTGAGAAGAATCTTCTTCCGTGGTTGTCGGGCAAGAAACTCCCGACCCGCAAAATTGACTGGGATCAGATAAATTCCGAAACTGTTATCGACAGCACAGAGCTCTGGAAAGCTGCCGTTTATGAGAATGATCGTCCTTATATCATCAGTAATATATACATGAGCAAGTAATGTCAACTCATTCGAAATCATATCCGGATTATAGATTCTCTCGTTATATCCCTCTGGCTCTCATTTTATTTGCAGGGATTTGCTATTGCTTCATGGGGTTCTATATGCCGCCGCTCGGCGACGACCTCGGCTTCATCAAGTCTTTTGAGGAGCAGAACGATGCCTGGTTTGCTTTCCCCCGCTCTATGTACCGACACTGGATATGGAATAACGCGCGAATGGCCGATATGCTGTCTCCCTTATGGCTCTGCTTCCTCCCGGAATGGCTGAGGGCTCTCTTTCATGGAGTTTTCACATCTCTTTTCCTTCTGCTCATTATCCACCTCTGCGAACTCGGCAAAACCCTCCGTTGGAAGACCCAGACACTCATAATAGCCCTCGTGATATTCACCTTCCGTTGGGATGCAATCTGGATGGAATATGTGGCCACCTTCAATTATGTCTGGAGTGCAGTTTTCGGGCTATTTGCCCTGCTTCTGCTTTTCCGCAAACCGGCCGATTCAAGAAATCCCCTCTGGTGGGCCGCGGCAGCTTTCTGCTTTCTCGCCTCCTCTATGCACGAGGCCCTCGGAGTCCCACTTGCATTGGGAATTCTCTTCTATTCTGCCGTATCGGGAGCATGGCAAAAACAGAACACTGTCGGAAAAGCAATGATTGTCGCTATGATAGCCGGTGGTCTTTTCACGCTGACTTCCCCGGCATCCTACAGCCGCGTCGGAGGTATGCTGCAGCCTGAACCCGTCCGGGAGCTGCTTCTTTTTTCGGGTGGTTACGTCGTTATTCTCGTTATCGTTATAATCGCATTGCTCATTGCCGGTAAAAAATCTCTTCTCATCCGCCTCTCAAAAACTGAATGGTCGGTGTTCGCAATTGGTGCCGTTGTGTCGGCTTGCTTCATGCTTCTGAGCCAATATGGTGGAAGAACAGGATGGTTTGCCCAAACATTCGCTTTAATAGCTCTGTTCCGTATGCTTCGTGAATTGCCTACCATCAGGATATCAAAGCAAATCAACATTGCCGCATTTATCATAGCTTCGGTTTTAGCTATAGCCGTGATCCTGCATCTCATCCTGCTTGCTGTTTGGCAGGAAAAGCTCGGCACAGAAGCCCGACAGGCCATCTCGCTTATGCAGAAAAGTACCGATGGCTTGATATTCATGGATTTCACGCCCGATACTGCCCAGCCCTGGTATCTGCTCCGCAAACCTCACGGCGTTCCCGATGCCGACGACACATATTATCGGGCACGTGTAAGCAAATACTATTGCAATGAAAAAGAGGTTGTGATTCTTCCCGAAAAGGCTGAAAATCTGTTGAAGCGCGGCAAATCACAATTCCGCGAAGGAGATATCTTCGTCACCGACCGGCAGTTGGACGGTGTATACGGCGACACAATAGTACCTATATATCCCCGCGTCTTCACAAAAATCGACGGCAGGGAATATGTGGAATCTCCATTCAGCTACAATGGCAAAAATCTCTTCCTCTATTCTCCGGTCGACCGCGATGCGGGCGAGAAATAGGACTAATCAATGCAAGCAAATGCACACCGCTGACAGAGATATCGCAAGGCTCGCCATAAGGACGAATACAGAACGCCGTGAAAGGGTGAGCCTGTATCTGAAAAAGTAGATAAGCGATATCATCAGCGTATAGGAAAGATACCATAACACGAGGGCAACGCCAATACCATTAAGCCCGTAAAGACGATAGAACAGGATATTGAGCGCCACGCCCACGATCGCGTCGAAGGTCTCGGTAAACATATATACCCGGCCCTCTCCTTTAGCGAGAATCGAGAAGGCCATGCAGTTGCTCACGGATTTGAGAATCACGGTCAGAATGGCAATCGTAATGAATGGACGGACCACGAGGAAATCGGGCGTATAAAGGATTCTGATTATCAAGTCCTGAAAAACAAGGAATAAAATAAGAAGCGGCGTGAAAATGGAGAGCAGGAGGTTCGTTTCATGACTCACGAACATCGACATCCGTCGCGGCGAATGACTGTTGGCCGACATCCTCGGATAAAACTCCATTCCGACCGCACTGAATATCAGCGAGGTGTATCGGATAACCAAAGTATTGCCGGCCTGAAAATAGCCTACCTCCGCCGTGGATGCCTCGCGGTTAAGCCATGACAGAAAAATCATCTGCGCGAGATTGGTGGCGAACGTCGCAACTGCCATATATCCTCCGAGTCTCACAAAATCCAGACCTTTACGCATTTCTTTCGGCGAAGAAAGTCGATATGCGTCGCCGCGTTCGCGACTAATCATAAGCGACACAAGCATAGCCGCTCCATAAGCAAGAATCGAACCGATCACGCTCTCCTCCCCCAAAAAACGAAACATCGGTATCGAAACCACAAGACCGGCCACGGCTCCTGTCATATTGGCTCGGGCAAGCCTTCGGAACAAACCTCTCCCCTGAAGCATCGCCTGTTCGGCGCCGGTAAGCGAACTGAGCAGCAATGAACCGCTGACAATCATGAACTGCCACCATTGGTCAGGCTCTCCGAAAAACCAAAGGGAAAGAAGTGGCGACAGTGCACTCATCGCCACACTACCAAGCAATCCCACTGCCCAACTCCAGGAACGCAATAATCTCGCAAGTTCCCTTAATCGCCTTTTATTCTCACCGGCTCTTGCAATTTCGCGCACGGAACTTTGCCGCAATCCGAAGCCTGTCAGAATCGAGATTGTATCTATGCTGCTGTTGAAAATGCCGAAAAGTCCGACGCCGGTAGCACCAAGCCACAGCGCCACGAGTTTCATTTTCACGATCGAACAGACTATTCCTACAGCCTCGGCACCTGAAAAGAGGCCGATAGCTTTCAGTATCTTGCCTGTAACGCCGTTTCTCCTCATTATCGATTTGCTTTGATCAGCCGACCGAACACGAGTTCGGCGTGGCGGCGCAGCGCAGACCCGTGCCCGTAGTGGCGCGCCATCACCTGATAGCGCTCGCGCAAGGATTTGAACTTGTTGCGGTCCGTCAGGCCGTCGCTCAGATAGTCGACCACTATGCGGCGCAGATTCGTGCACCGCTCCTCATCGGCCGCCTTGATGCAGCGGATTGTCCAGTCGTAATCGGCCGAAAAACGATAGCGCAAATCATAACGCGGAGCTATCGCACGTCTCACCATGAATGCCTGGTGGCATATCAGCATACCCTGCGCGAAACTATCCACCGTGAGCCGCTCCGGCGCCGAATAATGCCGCGGAGCTATTATGCGCCGCTCCGCATTCACTATCACCGTGTCGCCGAAAATGATGTCGTCGCCCAAGCGCGCCCGCCGCGCATAATCCTCTAATGTGTCGGAGCTATGGAATGTATCCCCGGCATTAAGAAAAATCACATATTCTCCGCGGGCCATCGAAAGCCCCTTGTTCATAGCATCATAAAGACCCCCGTCCGGTTCACTCAATATCCTAACCCCGGGATACTTGCGGGCGATATCTAAAGTGCCGTCAGAAGAGGCCCCGTCGATGATGATATGCTCCCGGTCGGTCATCGTCTGATTTGCCACAGACTCCATCGTCGGCCGCAACACCGACGACGCGTTGTATGTTATCGTAATCACTGAAATAAGCGGCGACAGGTTCATGGCTTGCAAATTTTTAAAAACGTTCAGAAGCAAATATAATAATTTTTTCCATATTTATTTCCATAAATATTTTGGCCTTTGGATAAAATAGGATAAATTTGCAGTGTATTACAAACCAATTCTGCGGATGGCGCGATTTCCCGCCGTCTGCTTTTACTTAAACTTTAAAGCTAATTAGAACTATGGCTTACGTTATTACCGACAGATGCATCGCATGCGGCACTTGCCAGCCCGTATGCCCCGTGGAGGCTATTTCCGAAGGTGAGATCTATCATATCGATCCCGACACATGCATCAGCTGCGGCAGCTGCGCTTCTGTTTGCCCCAACGACGCTATCGAGGAGGGTTGACATTTCAGCTGTAATCAAAAAACTGTGGCTGCCTGTTTACGTTTATATAGGTAGCCGCAGTTTTTTATTTTAATCTGTCTCCCTCATCGAAGAAGATTTATGGATTCTCTTAAAATCAAAGTTCTAAACCGAAGCCACCATCCCCTTCCGGCATACGGCACCCACGAGGCCGCGGGAATGGATCTCCGCGCATATCTCCCGGAAGGCCCCATGACACTCCGCCCCATGCAGAGGGCGCTAATCCCCACGGGCATACATATCCAGCTTCCTGCCGGCTATGAATGCCAGATACGCCCCCGCTCCGGCCTGGCGCTGAACTATGGCATTTCAATCGTGAATTCCCCGGGTACGGTCGACGCCGACTACCGCGGCGAAATCGGCATCATCCTCATCAATCTGGGAGAGAATGATTTCACGGTCAACGACGGCGACCGGATCGCCCAGATGGTGATAACCCGCTACGACCACGTGATATGGGAACCAGTCAAGGAACTCGACAGAACCGAACGCGAAGACGGCGCTTTCGGCCACACCGGCCGCCGCTGAATAAATAAAAGAATTATGCTCAGTTACTTCCGACATCATCTCGCCCCGCTCCTCGCCATGTTCGCAATGGCGGCCATCGCGTTCTGTGCCCTCGGCGCCCCCAAAGCCCCGAAAAACGATATGTCGGAAGCCCGCCTCAAGGCCCGCTATTACTATCTCGAAGGCTTGCGCCATCAGACTCAGGGCAACAACCCGCAAGCCTTTGAATATTACCGCCGAGCCCACCAGACGGATCCCACATATGCCGAGGCTGCTTCCGCTTTCGCAATGCTGCGCCTTGCGGCAAACCTCGATACGCTCCAGAGCCGTGCCGAAGTGACACGCGCACTCCGGCTCATGCGCCCCTTTGTAGACCAATACCCCGACGATAACTACGAAGCTCTCTATTATGCGTTCATAGCCTCGCGCGTCGACTCGATAAATGAAGCCATACGCGTGTATCAGCGCACCTACGACCGCCGGCCCGACCTCACCGATATTCTCATCAATCTTTCGGATGCATACATGGCTGCCGGAAACCGCGACAAGGCCATCGAGGAGATCGACCGCTACGAGGCCATCGAGGGGATGAACCCGCAGCTGACAATCCGAAAGATATCCTACCGCATGGCGGCGCTCGATACTCTCGGTGCAATCGCCGAGGCCACGGCTCTCGTCAACTACAACCCCCGCGAACCGGCTTATAGAATCCTGAAAGGCAATATGTTCGAGCTCGCAGGCCAAAAGGATTCCACCCTCGCCTATTTCAGGCAGGCAGAGGAACTCAACCCCGATTATGGCGCGGCAAAACTTGCCCTTGCGGAATACTACCGTCAGCAGGGCGATTCCACCGCCTACGACGCCAAAACCTATGAGGCTCTCCTCTCGGAGGATTTCGACCTTGAACAGAAAATATACCTCCTTGAGGAATACCTCCAGAAAATAATCTCCGACAAACAGAACACTGCCCGCGGCGACCATCTCTTCGCCGTGCTCAGCGACCAATATCCTCACGAACCGGCTGTGCTCGATCTCGCGGCGCGATATAGCGCGGCAAAGGGCGATTTCAAGAAGGCATGCGAGGAAATCTCTTATGCCATCGACCTCTCTCCTACAGAGGAAAGATACCGCCAGCAACTCATCTCCTATCTTGTGGCCGACGACCGACCGCTCGATGCCATGAAGGCCTACAGGCAGGCTGTCGGCCATCTCGCCGAGCCTTCCCACGGCCTCAAAGTGCTTTATGCCTCGGCCGCCCAGATCGCCGACCGATACGATGAGGCCGTGGATACCTACCGCGAGGTTATCCGCGATTTCGCCCCGGGGCTTCCTGTCGATTCGCTCCTGAAACCGGCCGACATCCCGGCATCCCTCTCGTATGAGGACCTGCAGATGATCTCCCAGCTATTCACGAGCATCGGCGACTGCCGCTATGGCGAGAAGAAACTCCACGAGGCGTTCCGGGATTACGACAACGCCCTCCTCCTTTTCCCCGACAATACCCTCGCCCTCAACAACTACGCATATTTCCTCTCGGAAAATGACGGCGATCTCGACAAGGCGGCGGAGATGAGCAAGAAGAGCCTCGCGGGCGAAAACGCCGAGAACCCCACATATCTCGATACCTACGCCTGGATTCTCTTTAAGAAGGGTGAATTCGAGGAGGCGGCAAAATATCAGGCGGCGGCTGTCGAGGCCGCCGAAAAGGATGGCTCCGTATCGGCCGAACTTTACGACCACTACGGCGATATCCTCGATGCATCCGGAAATCGCGACAAGGCGCTCGAAAACTGGCAGAAGGCCCTCGACCTGGAGCCCGATAACAACGAAATAAAAACTAAGATCAAAGACAATGCCCGCAAATAAAATTTCTCTCTTCCCGCTTCGCGCTCTTCTTATCTCTCTCGTCTCATTTCTCTTTTTTACCGTGTCGGCCGAGGATGCGGCAGGCAAGCCGATGGATCAGATCCGGAAAGAGGCGCTCGATTCAATCCTCCCACATTACAGCGACTGGGGAAGCGCCGAACTTTCGGGCAAGCTCCGCCTCGCGAAACTCCCCGTTTCCCCCACCCTGCGGATTTATATGAAAAAAGGGGAGCAGATCTCGATTTCCGTCAGGGCTCCTTTCATAGGCGAAGCGGGCCGCATTGAAGTTTCCAAAGATTCGATCCTGGCCGTGAACCGCATGAAGCGCGTTTATTGCGCTGAATCCATCGCCGGAATCCAATACGACTATCCCGATATCATCTCCGATGTGCAGGCTCTCCTCCTCGGCCGCGTAGTGGTGATGAACGCGGGCCAGCTCTCGGCTCGCAATGCCGATTTTCTCGATTTCTCGGAAGTGACCTCCGATGGCTCCGAAGTTTCGGAAACCTTTGGCGCCAAAGCATGGAATCTCGATTTCCCGAAAGGGCGCTCGGAAGCCGATGAATTCGGCTATACCTACCGAATCAACGGCGCCGGACTCGTGGAATCACTTCGCCTCTTCCTCGAAAGCCGCGACCTCGCACTCTCGCTCGATTATCAATACCCCGACAAGTCGCGGGTGCTCGATATCTCTCTCGATGCCGATGGCTCCCGAAAGTTCAGCGCATCGATAGATTTCAACCCGGTGAAGTGGGGCGCAACCCCGCCGACTCCAATCAAGCTCGATTCCCGCTACCGTCAGGTCGATATCCGCGCGTTTATAAAAAGTTTCTGATATCATTAAATGAAGCGTTCCCTTTCCATAATACTTCTTCCGGTGCTTCTCTTCGCCGTTGCCATGCCTCTCGACATGGCGGCGAAGAAGAACACATCCAAAAATAAAGCCAAAACTACGAGCGTGGCCTCTTCTAAAAAAAGTTCTAAGAAGAGAACATTTTCGCGCTCTAAGAAATCCTCCTCAAAGCCTGAGACCTCGGCCGATATGCGCCGTCGTCAGGCCGATACTCAGCGCGAAATCGCCCGCACAAAGGAGGAGATCCGCAAAAACGAGGCGGATGTGAAGCGGGGCCTCAATGAGCTCGGGAAGCTCCGCGATGATATCACGGCGGGCAAAAAGCTCGTGGACCAGGCCACTGCCCAGGTCAACGCTCTCGACAGCCGTATCGACACTCTCGGGCGCCAGATCTCCTCCAATGAGGCGCAGCTCGTGAAGTTGCGTCAGGACTATCTCAAAGCCGTAAAAAAGATTCGCGGTAAGAGAAATTCCAATTCCACCCTCGCCTTTATCTTCTCTTCAAAGAATTTCGCCCAGGCAATGAGGCGAATCAGATATATCCGCCAGTTCTCGGCATGGCGTCAGAAGCAATCCGACCGCATCGCGGCAAAAGTCTCGGAACTCAAATCCCAGAAGCAGAAACTCGACGAGGCCCGGCAGATGAAGGATGTGGCCCTAAGCCGTCAGGTGAAGGCGCAGAATGATCTCCAATCCCGCTTCCAACGTCAGGATGCCCTTGTCGTGGAGCTGAAGGCCAACGGCCGCGCACTGCAGTCGCATCTCGCCAAGAAGCAGGCTGAGGCCAACGATCTCAAAAACCGCATCTCAGCGCTCATAGCCGAGGAGCAACGCAAGGCTGAAGCGGAGCGCAAGGCACGCGAGGCTGAGGAACGCCGACGCGCCGAGGAGGCGAAAAAGGCGGAAGAGGCCCGACTCGAGGCGCAAGCCAAAAAGGAGGCGGAAGCTAAGGCTGCCTCCGAAAAGGCTGAGAAATCCGACAAGAAGAAAGAGAATAAGAAAAATCAGGATAAAAAGAAAGAGGATAAAAAGCGCAAGGAGGATAAGAAGAAAACCGATAAGAAGAATTCGGGATATGCCGAGGCCCGCAAACGGCGCCCGAGAAGCGCCGCTTCCGGCAATTCGGTGCCGGCGGTTTCTGCCTCTGCCGCCACCTCTTCTGCCGCAGGCAATTTTGCATCCATGCGCGGCTCACTCCCGCGTCCCGTAGCGGGCGGTTTCCGCGTCACCAGCCAATTCGGCCGCCATGCGCTCCCGGAACTCCCCGATGTGATGTATGATAACCCCGGAATCGATGCAGAAGTAGCCCTCGGCGCCTCCGCACAGGCCGTCTACGGCGGCAAGGTATCCGGAGTCTATGTCATACCGGGATATTCAACCGTGGTGATTGTGAACCATGGCAGCTATTATACCGTCTACGGCAACATCTCCTCCCCCACCGTCAAAGTCGGAGACGTCGTGAAACAGGGTCAGTCGCTCGGACGCCTCGCGCAGGCCGAAGAGGATACCGCCCACAGCTCCATCCACTTCGAAGTCTGGAAAAACCGCGAGAAGCTCAACCCCCTCGACTGGATCCGCTGATCTCTCCCATTAGAGTCCCATTAGCCCTATTAGCCCCATTAGCCCCATTAGCCCCATTAGTCCCATTAGCCCCATTAGTCCCATTAGTCCCATTAAATCCATCCCCGCCTATGCCCTTCACCCTCGCCCCCTATTCCCCCGGCCTCGCGCCGCAGTGGGATTCCTTCGTGAAAGAATCCCGCAACGGCACTTTCCTCTTCCTGCGCGGCTACATGGACTACCATGCCGACCGCTTCACCGACTGCTCATGGGTGGCGCGCAAAGGCGAGAAAATAGTGGCGCTCCTCCCCGCCAACATCACCCCCGACGGCATCCTCCACTCCCATCAGGGCATCACCTATGGCGGCTGGATACTCCCCAAAGCGCATATCAACGGTGCCGACCTCCTCGAGATATTCGCCATCGCCTGCGAGCGATGGCGCGAGATGGGCATCCACGAACTCGACTATAAACCAGTTCCCTCCATCTATACCTCACAACCCTCCGAGGAGGATCTATATGCCCTCTACCGCCTCGGAGCTCAAATCTCCAACGTCAACATCAGCGAGGCCATCACCCTCTCCGACCCTCTCCCCGCCAACAAGCTGCGCCGCCGCATCCTCAACGCCGCCTCCCGCATCCCCTTCGTCATCGAAGAGACCGGCGACGAAGCCGCCTTCATGGCCATAGTCGAAGGTTGTCTCAGCGAGCGCCACCACGCCCATCCCGTCCACACCGCCGCCGAGCTCGCCATCCTCCGCTCCCGCTTCCCCGCCAACATCCGCCTCTTCATCCTCTCCACCCCCGCGGGCGCAGAATCCTCTGATTCCTCTGATTCCTCTGATCCCCTTGTTCCGGCCGCCGCCGTCTGTGTCTATGACACCGGCCGCGTAGCCCATACTCAATACATCGCCACAACGCCACTCGGCCGCGAGCTCAACCTTCTCACTCCCCTCCTCCATCATCTCATCACCCGCGTCTTCCCAGACCGCGCATACTTCGATTTCGGCACCTCCAACCAATCCATCGGCCCCCACCTCAACGAAGGCCTCCTCCGCCAGAAATCCTCCTTCGGCGCCTCCGCCGTCGCCTACCCCCGCTACCGGCTCCCCCTCCTGTAATTTTGAATGTTGAATTTTGAATGTTGAATTAGCCGCGGAGCAAAATCCCAAATTCAAAATTCTTTAGGAACCGCAGGGATAATTCAAAATTCAACATTCCAAATTCAAAATTCAAAAATGGGATTCCGGGGCGAAATGCCTCAGAATCCCATTTTTATTTATTACTGTCCGCTAAACTTTTGAGGTCAACTGAAAATTAGGGCTGATTCCGTTT
>OHTA01000912.1_pt1 | contig 17032 bp, 9 predicted proteins | sample 1578851 | NCBI WGS metagenome assembly OHTA01 (sample SAMEA3879578, study PRJEB24766) | human gut metagenome | biome: human-associated habitat; feature: feces | place: USA | collected 1985/1987 | reverse complement strand
AATTGAAAATAAAGATGAAATTAAAGATTAAAAGTTGCGATACAATATAATGCAGCAGACTTTTATTTCTTAATTCTCAATTTTCAATTAAACAAGCTCCATTTATTCATTAATTTTAAAATATGACGATAAGGTTAAACAAAGTTACAAGAGATTTGAACGTAGGAATCGCGACGGTAGTTGAGTTCCTGCAAAAGAAAGGGCATACCGTTGAGGCTAATCCTAATACTAAAATTAGCGAGGAGCAATACGCTATACTCGTAAAGGAGTTTAGTACAGATAAGAACCTTAGACTTGAATCGGAGCGTTTCATACAGGAACGTCAGAATAAGGAACGTAATAAGGCGTCGGTATCGATTGAAGGCTTCGAAAAGCAGCCCGAAAAACCGAAGTCGGAAGATGTGATTAAGACAGTCGTACCTGAGGATGCACGTCCGAAGTTTAAACCTGTCGGTAAAATTGATTTGGATAAATTAAACGGTCGTAAAACTGATAAAGTAGAAAAGGAACCGGAACAGAAAAAGGAAACTGTGGTAGAACGTCCTGTGGTAGAACGTCCGATAGTAGCGGAACGCCCTGTCGTTGAACCGGAAGTGAAGAAAGAACCCGAAAAGAAAGAGCCTGAAGTAAAAAAGGAAGAGGTGGTGGCACCTGCTCCAACTCCGGCCGAACCTATGGTGGTGAAACAACCGGAACCTGTAGCAGAACCGAAACCGGCAGAAGTTGAAAAAGTGGTAGTGGAAGAAGTGATTAAGGAAGAGCCGAAGAAGGTAGAAGCACCTGTGAAGGCAGAAGAACATAAAAAAGAAGAAAAGCCAGTGGAAGCAGTAGCATCGACAGAAGTCGTTTCGGAAGAAAAAGACGCTCCTAAGGAAGACGAGGTTTTCAAGATCCGTCAGCCGGAACTGGGAGCAAAGATTAATGTAATCGGTCAGATTGACCTTGCAGCATTGAATCAGTCAACTCGCCCTAAGAAGAAATCGAAGGAAGAGAAACGTCGTGAACGTGAAGAAAAAGAGAAAATCCGCCAGGATCAGAAGAAACTGATGAAGGAAGCGATTATCAAGGAAATCCGTAAAGATGATGCCAAACAGGCTAAGAGCGGACCGAAAGATAACGCGGATGCAGCCGGTAACAAGAAAAAACGGAATCGTATCAGCAAAGAGAAGGTGGATGTGAATAACGTTGCAACTTCCAACTTTGCAGCTCCGAGACCGAATGTGCAAGGCAAAGGCGGTAATAATAATGGTGGTAATAACCAAGGTAACAATAACAACAATAATAGAAGAAACAATAACAAGGATCGTTTCAAAAAGCCGGTTATCAAACAGGAAGTAAGTGAAGAAGATGTAGCAAAACAGGTAAAAGAAACCTTGGCTCGTCTGACCACTAAAGGTAAGAACAAGACTTCCAAATACCGTAAGGAGAAACGTGAAATGGCTTCCAACCGTATGCAGGAACTGGAAGATCAGGAAATGGCAGACAGCAAGGTATTGAAGTTGACCGAGTTCGTTACGGCTAACGAATTGGCAACGATGATGGATGTTTCTGTTAACCAGGTTATCGCTACTTGTATGAGTATTGGTATCATGGTTTCCATCAACCAGCGTTTGGATGCTGAAACCATCAATCTGGTGGCTGAAGAATTCGGATTCAAGACTGAATATGTAAGTGCGGAAGTGGCACAAGCTATCGTTGAAGAAGAAGATGCTCCGGAAGATTTGCAACCGCGCGCTCCGATTGTAACGGTGATGGGACACGTTGACCACGGTAAGACTTCTTTGCTTGACTATATCCGTAAGGCGAATGTAATTGCCGGTGAGGCCGGAGGTATTACCCAGCATATCGGTGCTTATAACGTGCAATTGGAAGACGGTCGTCGTATTACATTCCTCGATACTCCGGGTCACGAAGCGTTTACCGCTATGCGTGCACGTGGTGCCAAAGTAACGGATATTGCTATCATTATTGTGGCTGCCGATGATAACGTGATGCCACAGACGAAAGAAGCGATCAATCACGCGATGGCTGCCGGTGTACCTATTGTATTTGCAATCAATAAGGTAGATAAACCGACTGCAAATCCGGATAAGATTAAAGAAGAATTGGCTGCTATGAATTACCTTGTTGAAGAATGGGGTGGTAAGTATCAGTCACAAGATATCTCTGCCAAGAAAGGTATGGGTGTGGAAGACTTGCTGGAAAAAGTATTGCTCGAAGCGGAAATGCTCGACCTGAAGGCAAATCCGAACCGTAATGCTACGGGTTCCATCATCGAATCTTCACTGGATAAGGGACGCGGATATGTAGCTACTGTATTGGTATCTAACGGTACTTTGAAAGTAGGAGACATCGTATTGGCGGGAACCAGCTACGGACGTGTGAAGGCTATGTTCAACGAACGTAACCAACGCGTCAAGGAAGCAGGACCTTCCGAACCGGCATTGATTCTGGGATTGAATGGTGCTCCTGCCGCAGGTGACACATTCCATGTAGTCGAAAGCGATCAGGAAGCTCGTGAGATCACTAATAAACGTGAGCAGCTGGCTCGTGAACAAGGTTTGCGTACGCAGAAGATCCTTACATTGGATGAATTGGGTCGTCGTATTGCTTTGGGTAACTTCCAGGAATTGAACATCATCGTTAAGGGTGACGTGGATGGTTCTGTGGAAGCATTGAGCGACTCGTTGATCAAGTTGTCTACGGAACAAATCCAGGTAAATGTTATCCATAAGGGTGTGGGAGCAATTTCCGAATCTGATGTTTCTCTGGCTGCTGCTTCGGATGCGATTATTGTCGGATTCCAGGTACGTCCTTCGGGTGCTGCCGGTAAGATGGCCGACCAAGAGGGTGTTGACATCCGTAAGTATTCTGTCATCTACGATGCAATCGAAGAGGTAAAGGCTGCTATGGAAGGTATGTTGGCTCCGGAAGTAAAGGAACAGATTACTGCAACCATCGAAATCCGCGAAGTATTCAATATTACGAAAGTCGGTCTTGTAGCCGGAGCAATGGTGAAGACCGGAAAGGTGAAACGCAGCGACAAGGCTCGTTTGATCCGCGATGGTATTGTGATCTTTACCGGAAACATCAACGCATTGAAACGTTTCAAGGACGATGTGAAGGAAGTAGGTACAAACTTCGAGTGTGGTATCAGTCTGGTGAACTGCAACGACATGAAGGTAGGCGATATGATTGAGACATTCGAAGAAATAGAAGTGAAACAGACGCTGTAAATATAGTAAGGTTATAAGTGTATTATAATGTTATAATATAGCAGAGGTCATGATATGATAAAGAGGTGGTAATGTGGTACTGTTTGCAGAACACCACCTTACCACCTTATTTTTTATCATTCGGCACCTTCTCATTATAATCAGCTTATATACGACTTATTGGTTTATAGCTTATAACATAATAAACGTGGCAACGATTGATATAATTATCCTTATTGTAATAGGCGCCGGAGCGATTGTAGGTTTTGTAAAAGGCTTCATTCGTCAGTTGGCTTCTATTTTGGGGTTAATAGTCGGTCTGTTGGCAGCGAAAGCTCTGTATGCTTCTTTGGCGGAAAAGCTTTGCCCGACGGTGACGGATTCAATGACAGTTGCGCAAGTATTGGCTTTTATTATCATCTGGATAGCCGTTCCACTGATATTCTTATTGGTGGCTTCGTTGCTGACAAAGGCAATGAAAGCGGTTTCGCTGGATTGGTTGAACCGTTGGCTCGGTTGTGTGCTGGGAGCACTTAAATTTCTATTGTTAACAAGTCTGGTGATTTGTCTGATAGAGTTTATGGATGGCGATAATAAGTTAATTAGTGCAACAAAAAAGGAAGAATCTTTGTTATATTATCCGATGGAAACGTTTGCGGGGATCTTTTTCCCTGCTGCGAAGAATATGACGCAACAATATATATTAGAGAATAAAGATAAAGATGCAACAAGAACCCAATAAAATGAAACCCAATCAGAAAGACGAACTTGAAAAGAAGACTGATAATGAGTTTGTCCGGAAATTTGCGGAGGAGAAATATAAATACGGTTTCACCACAGAGGTGCATACGGACATCATTGAGCGTGGACTTAATGAAGATGTCATTCGTCTGATTTCATCGAAAAAGGACGAACCGGAGTGGTTGCTGGAGTTTCGACTGAAAGCGTATCGCCATTGGCTGACGCTGGAAATGCCTACCTGGGCACATCTCCGTATCCCTGAAATTGATTATCAGGCGATTTCTTATTATGCCGATCCGACAAAGAAGAAAGAAGGACCGAAGAGCATGGAGGAAGTCGATCCTGAACTGATAAAGACGTTTAATAAACTGGGAATTCCTTTGGAAGAGCAAATGGCTCTTAGTGGAATGGCAGTGGATGCCGTTATGGACTCTGTTTCCGTAAAGACTACCTTCAAGGAAACATTAATGGAAAAAGGAATTATTTTCTGTTCGTTCAGTGAAGCGGTGCGTGAACATCCGGACTTGGTGAAGAAGTACCTTGGTTCGGTAGTCGGTTACCGTGATAATTTCTTTGCCGCATTGAACTCAGCTGTATTCTCCGACGGTTCTTTTGTGTATATTCCGAAGGGGGTGCGTTGTCCTATGGAGCTTTCTACTTATTTCCGTATCAATGCCCGTAACACGGGACAGTTTGAGCGTACGCTGATTGTAGCGGATGATGATTCGTATGTTTCTTATCTGGAAGGATGTACGGCTCCGATGCGGGATGAAAATCAGCTGCATGCCGCTATCGTTGAGATCATTGTGCATGACCGTGCAGAGGTAAAATACAGTACCGTTCAGAACTGGTATCCGGGAGATGCAGAAGGCAAGGGCGGTGTATACAACTTTGTGACTAAACGCGGTAACTGTAAAGGAGTGGACAGTAAATTATCCTGGACACAAGTGGAAACCGGTTCGGCAATCACCTGGAAATATCCTTCCTGTATCCTGACGGGCGATAACTCGACCGCTGAATTCTATTCCGTAGCTGTAACGAACAACTATCAGCAGGCAGATACCGGAACGAAGATGATTCATCTGGGTAAGAACACTCGTAGTACGATTGTAAGTAAAGGCATTTCTGCCGGACATAGTGAGAACTCCTATCGTGGGTTGGTACGCGTGGCCGAGAAAGCGGATAATGCCCGTAATTATAGCCAGTGTGACTCTCTGTTGCTGGGAGATAAGTGTGGTGCACATACCTTCCCGTATATGGATATTCACAATGAGACGGCAGTGGTAGAACATGAAGCTACGACAAGCAAGATTAGTGAAGACCAGATATTTTATTGCAACCAGCGCGGTATTCCGACAGAAGATGCTATCGGACTTATTGTGAACGGATATGCAAAGGAAGTGTTGAATAAACTTCCGATGGAGTTTGCGGTAGAAGCACAGAAGCTGCTTACCATCTCATTGGAAGGAAGCGTGGGGTGATGTTGACTTTTTAATAGTAAATCGTAAAATCGTAAATATAATCATGTTAGAAATAAAAGACCTGCATGCCAGCATTAATGGCAAAGAGATATTGAAAGGTATTAACCTGACGGTGAATCCCGGTGAGGTGCACGCTATTATGGGACCGAATGGTTCCGGTAAAAGTACGCTTTCCTCCGTATTGGTGGGTAATCCGGCTTTTGAGGTAACAAAAGGTTCGGTCACTTTTTATGGAAAGGATCTGTTGGAGTTGAGCCCCGAAGATCGTAGCCATGAAGGAATCTTCCTTAGTTTCCAGTATCCGGTGGAAATCCCGGGTGTGAGCATGGTGAACTTTATGCGTGCTGCTGTGAATGAGCAACGTAAATATAAAGGTCTGCCTGCACTGACCGCCAGTGAGTTTCTGAAGCTGATGCGTGAGAAACGTGCGGTGGTGGAGTTGGATAATAAACTGGCTAACCGTTCGGTGAATGAAGGCTTTTCCGGTGGTGAGAAGAAACGGAACGAGATTTTCCAGATGGCTATGCTGGAACCGCGTTTGAGCATCCTCGACGAGACAGACTCCGGTTTGGATATTGATGCGCTCCGTATTGTTGCGGAAGGAGTGAACAAGCTGAAAACTCCTGAAACAAGTACAATCGTTATTACCCACTACCAACGTTTGCTCGATTATATCAAGCCTGATATTGTGCATGTCCTTTATAAAGGTCGTATCGTAAAAACTGCCGGACCGGAACTTGCTCTGGAACTGGAAGAAAAAGGATACGATTGGATCAAGAAAGAAGTAGGAGAATGACAAATATAAAACGATGATGGTTGAACAACAATATATAGAACTTTTCTCACAGACGGAAGCGATGATCTGTAAGCATAGTGCCGAAGTGCTGAATGCACCTCGTGCGTCAGCATTTGCCGATTTTGAGCGACTCGGATTTCCGACCCGTAAGATGGAGAAGTACAAATATACGGATGTGAGCAAGTACTTTGAACCGGATTTCGGTTTGAACTTGAATCGTTTGGCTATTCCGGTCAATCCGTATGAAGTGTTTAAGTGTGATGTGCCGAATATGAGTACCTCCTTGTATTTTGTGGTAAATGACACATTTTATAATAGAGCGCTTCCCACAGGAAATCTGCCGGAAGGTGTGATTTTCGGTAGCCTGAAAGAAGTGGCCGAGCAACACCCGGAATTGGTGAAGAAATATTACGGTCAACTGGCAGATACCTCTAAAGATGGTGTGACTGCTTTCAATACCGCTTTTGCACAAGATGGCGTTGTCTTTTATGTGCCGAAGAATGTGGTGGTGGAAAAAACAATCCAGTTGGTAAATATCCTGCGTGCAGATGTTAACTTTATGGTGAACCGTCGCGTACTGATTATCCTGGAGGATGGCGCGCAAGCCCGTTTGCTGATTTGTGACCATGCAATGGATAATGTGAACTTCCTGGCGACACAAGTTATTGAAGTATTTGCTGGTGAGAATGCGGTATTCGATATGTATGAACTGGAAGAAACACATACAAGCACAGTTCGTATCAGTAACCTGTATGTAAAGCAAGAGGCCAACAGCAATGTATTGCTCAACGGAATGACTTTGCATAATGGTACTACCCGCAACACGACCGAAGTGTTGCTGGCAGGAGAAGGAGCCGAAATAAACCTTTGTGGTATGGCGATTGCCGATAAAAACCAGCACGTAGACAATCATACAAGTATTGACCATGCCGTACCGAACTGTACCAGCAATGAGCTGTTCAAGTATGTGCTCGACGACCAGTCGGTAGGTGCGTTTGCCGGATTGGTACTCGTGCGTCCCGATGCACAACATACGAATTCCCAACAGACTAACCGGAATCTTTGTGCTACGCGTGATGCAAGAATGTATACACAACCTCAATTGGAGATTTATGCGGATGATGTGAAATGTTCGCATGGAGCAACAGTAGGCCAGTTGGATGAAGGCGCATTATTCTACATGCGTTCGCGCGGTATTGCAGAGAAAGAAGCCCGTCTGCTGTTGATGTTCGCATTTGTCAACGAAGTGATCGATACCATTCGTTTGGAAGCGCTGAAAGATCGTTTGCATCTATTAGTAGAGAAACGTTTCCGTGGCGAGTTGAATAGATGTCAGGGTTGTGCCATTTGTAAGTAACCACTAAAAAATAATGAACGTGGATATTCAAAAGATACGTGAAGATTTTCCGATATTGAGCCGTACGGTTTACGGTAAACCTTTGGTTTATTTCGACAACGGTGCGACAACACAGAAACCCCGTCTGGTGGTTGATGCGTTGGTGGATGAATATTATTCCGTCAATGCCAATGTGCATCGCGGCGTACATTATCTTTCCCAGCAAGCTACGGAACTGCATGAAGCTTCCCGTGAAACGGTACGTGAGTTTATCAATGCCCATAGCACGAATGAAGTTGTCTTTACACGCGGAACAACAGAAAGTATCAACCTGCTTGTTTCCAGCTTCGGCGACGAGTTTATGGAAGAAGGGGATGAAGTGATTGTTTCCGTGATGGAACATCATAGCAACATCGTTCCCTGGCAACTGTTGGCTGCCCGTAAAGGAATTGCCATAAAAGTCATCCCGATGAATGATAAAGGCGAACTTCTGCTGGATGAATATGAAAAACTATTTTCCGAACGCACGAAAATAGTCAGCGTAGTTCATGTATCGAACGTACTGGGTACAGTGAATCCGGTGAAGGAGATGATCGCAACAGCTCATGCGCATGGTGTACCTTGCCTGATAGATGCTGCACAGTCTATTCCTCACATGAAAGTGGATGTACAGGAGTTGGATGCCGATTTTCTGGTATTCTCCGCCCATAAGATATATGGTCCGACAGGTGTCGGAGTACTTTATGGAAAAGAAGAATGGTTAGATCGCCTTCCACCTTATCAGGGAGGAGGAGAGATGATTCAGCATGTCTCTTTCGAGAAGACCACTTTTAATGAACTTCCTTTCAAGTTTGAAGCCGGTACGCCCGACTATATCGGAACTACCGGACTGGCAAAAGCCCTTGATTATGTGAACGGACATGGCATTGAACAGATAGCCGCCCATGAGCATGAACTGACAACTTACGCTTTGCAACGTCTGAAAGAAATCCCCCATATACGTATATTTGGTGAAGCAGCCGAACGGGGAGCGGTCATTTCTTTCCTGGTGGGAGATATCCATCATTTCGACCTCGGCACGTTGCTGGATCGTCTAGGTATTGCCGTGAGAACAGGGCATCATTGTGCACAACCTCTCATGCAACGTCTTGGCATAGAAGGAACTGTACGTGCTTCGTTTGCCATGTACAATACCAAATCGGAAATAGACACTTTGGTGGCAGGAATTGAACGTGTCAGCAAGATGTTTTAAAGATATGAATCGCTATTTCTGTGGAATAGCGATTTTTTTATTCTTTAACTAAAAAAAGAGGGCCTCGAGTGCAGTGATTTGAGCTTTCGTGCGTCTAATAGGTAAAGAAACAAAATGTTCATTGAATATCAGGAGGGTCGTGAGACCATGCTTATATTATATAAATTCTCTCTCTTTAACATTAATGCAGCTATATCGTAAAAAGTTACGGTGTAGCTGCAACTTTTTTAGAGACTTCCTCCGTCTAATAGAATAGTTGTAACCATTGAAACAGCTGTTGCGATTGAAGATGAATTGAATATTATTGTATGTAAAAAGAAAGGGGAAACGCTGATAACAGCGAATCCCCCTTTTTTATCGATTATTTCCTTCCTTTTTATTCAGCAGTCAGCTCAATTACGCGGCTGAAAGCCTGATTTGTTGTGAAAGCATTGATTCCCACTTTCATCAGATAATCTCCTGAATAAGTTTTCTCATTGGCAGCCAGATTCGATTTGGAATTCGGCATCAGGTTGATTTCTTTCACCTTATACATTTTCTTCGCATCCAGTCCCTGAAGTTTTACCGGGAGCAGTTTCTCACCGAAACGTGGGTGGATATCGTAGGTATAAAGCACAGCTTTGTTCTTATCCGGTGAGGCATACATGAGAGACATGTGATTGCCATCGTAGGGAGAAACCAATCTGTATTGATCGCCGTCCAGAATCACTTTTTTCAGACGCGTCCAGTTGGCAACTGCATTCTGGCAGTAAGTCTGTTCGTCTGCATTCAGTTCCTTCAGTCCAAGGTCAAAGCCCAGTTTGCACATACTTGCCACATCCGTACGGAACTTCACGCTTGTGTTCTTGTTCCAGCTGGTTACGTGTGCACACATGGCTTTTGCCGGGAAGATTTGTGAGAATCCCCACTGGATAAACAGACGTTCTATCGGGTCTGTGTTGTCGCTGCACCAGAATTCTGTGTAATATTTCAGAGCTTCGTAGTCGCAACGGGCGCCACCGCCGGAGCAGAGCATCATTGGCACGTTTGGATATTTGTCTTTGATACGTTTCAATACATTGTATATACCACGTACATGGTCGATATAAAGCTGTCCCTGTTTATTTTTTAAATATGGAGAATAAACATTTGTAATTGGAGAGTTACAGTCCCATTTAAAGAAAGCCACTTCCGGATTCTCTGTCAGGATCTTATCCACTACACCATATACAAAGTCCTGTACTTTCGGATTGCTAAGATCGAGTACCAGCTGATTACGGTAATAATATGTTTCGCGGTTAGGCAGTTGGATAGCCCAGTCGGGATGTTTTTCGAACAACTCACTTTTAGGGTTAACCATTTCCGGTTCAATCCAGATACCAAATTTCACTCCGGCTTCTTTGGCAGACTGTACAAGGGCAGGAATACCGCCCGGCAGTTTGGATCTCATCACTTCCCAGTCACCCAGTCCGGCATTGTCACTGTTGCGTGGGTGCTTGTTGCCAAACCAGCCGTCATCCAGCAGGAACATATCTACACCAAGATGTTTAGCTTCCTTCATCAGTTCGGCAAGCAGTTCCTCATTGAATTTGAAGTAAGTATTTTCCCAGTTGTTTAATAAAGTCATACGGTCGCCTTGTCCGTCTTTCAGCTGATAGTTGCGTGCCCATGCGTGAAGGTTGCGGCTGGCTTCGCCCGTACCGTTGTTGCTGAAAGTAAAGATGAATTCAGGAGTTGTAAACACTTCATTCGGCTTCAGTTCATAATCAGATGCATAAGGATTGATGGCGGGGATTACACGGAGGTTACCTACGTTGTCCACTTCGAAAGTGAACTGGAAGTTTCCTGTCCATCCGATAGTACCTAGCATGGCACGTCCCTGCGCTTCCTGTGCCGGTTGTTCAAAACCAAGCTCAAAGAACGGGTGGGTGTGCATGGCAGCACGGCTTCCCAGTTTGGTGTCGATCACCTTTTTACCGAACAACAGAGGTTGTGTGCTCATTTGTGCTTCTTTTGCCCAATCGCTACTGAATTCTGTCAGGTAATATTCGTTTCCGGAGAAATAAAGCATGGTGGAAGCATAACGCCATAAGGTCACAGGCTTCTTTTCAGCATGTTTGATTTCGCTCCACGTCTTGATGACGTTTTCTTTCGGATAAGCGATGTAATGTAGTGTGACTTCTACCGGATACTGATTATCTTTTAGTTGAATGATCGTTTCCGTTCCGCCCGCCACTGCCTTCTGCTCGGAGGATATATAGCGGAGAATCGTACTTGGGTTTCCATCATTGTGCGTGATAGCTACAGCCGGTTCAAAATAATCTTCGGCGCCGGAGCCCGGATATACTTCCCATCCTCGGGTGGATACGCTACCGTCACTTCCTCCTTTTACGTAAGGAGAAAAGTTGTTGATGTCTTTCTCGTTCAGTAACTTATCGCCCAGATAAGCCTGATAGAGTCGTCCGTTAGGAGCTACTTGGAGAATTAAGTCTGTGTTGTCCGTTGCGATGCGGATAACGTTCTTTTCCTGGGCGTCCACTTGCGCCAGGGTAAACAATGCCATAAGTAATACGAGAAGTTTCTTCATGGTTTTTTAATAATTAATTAGGTATTAGTTAGTTTGTGGGCATAGAATGCCGCAAAGATAATTATAATTCGTCAGGAATGAACTAGAATTTAATGCTTGCGCTAAATTCTACGGTAAATGGGCGTAAATAATTTCCACTCATATAGTTGCCTGCATACTGGGCAGCTTCTTCTTTGGTAATCAGTTCCGAACCGTTGATGGTTCCGCTGGCCCCCTTCTGATTCAGGAAGTTGATGACTGTTGCCCCTAAAGAAAGATGCTTGTTTACATTCCAGTTGATCCCCCCGAAAGTTTCCCAGCGACCGTTGAAATAGAGGGCTTCCTGGAGATTGGCGTAAGTCTTGCCGAAATAGCGGAAACTAAGCCAAAGGCGTAAGTCCTTCGTGATATTATAGCTTGGGTCGAGTTCGACAAGAATCTGCGGAATCTCTTTTACAATCATCCCATTGGCGTTGACAGACATTTCCGAACCATCGTTGAATGTGACGCTTGCGTTATAGTTCTTGTAAACAGGTTTCTGATACGTGAACAGAGCGTGCAGGTGAAAACCTTTGAACGGGTCGATTTCGGCAGATGTGGTCCATCCCAGTGTTTTGATATTATAAATAAGCAATACGGTCTTTCCTTCTTCCGTTCCCGGTTTCGTCAGGTTTTGCTGGTCAATATTATTAGATTTAGAGATATAGGTAACCATAGAGGTGAGGTTGATCCACTTGTTCTTGTAGAACAAACCGCCACGGATTAACGGTATGGTGACACGTTTGTATTGCTCTTCCGTAGGACCTGTTCCGGCATATTCGTTGATACGTGGGAAGCGGGTGGCTACTGTTCCGTCGGCAGTCAGGCCGAATTGCCCGGTTACGTTGTAAGTGGCGCGGAGCGTGGCGGCATAGTTCAGTTTATCCTTTACCACTTTGGCGGGATGAATGCTGCGTTGTGTGGCAATGATATTTCCTGTTTCTTCCTCTTTGCTATAAGTGGTAAAGTCGCCGATGCGGAAACCCGGGAAACGGGAAGCGGATATTTGATCGGCACTCATCCGGTAATATTCCAGGCGTCCGCCATAATAGATATTGAATTGGGGAGTTACTTGCCAGTTGTCTGTAAAGTAAAGGGCGAGTTTGTTCTCATATCCCTTTGTATATTCGGGACTAAGTTCGTTGTACCCGTATGTCTGTACGCGCTGACCGGTCAGAGTAGGGTCCAGGGAACTTGTAGTTGTGGAAGTCAGCAACTGTGGATAGTTCTGTACGGTGGCCATCCATTGCAGAGAAGAGGAATAATAATCAAGATGGTAATACCATTCGTTCACTCCCAGACGCAGATCATGGTTGCCAAAGGTCTTGTTTAGCTCGGAAGTGATTAGGAAGTTTTTCACTTTGCCTACGTGCAACCAGGTGCGGCGACCTTCTGCCAGTCCCTCATACGGATCACCGTTTGATAGCGTAAAACCATCGTTGGCGGTTACTTCGCTGATGGTGCTGCCTCCGAAGTCGACATAGTTGGCACGTGGAGCATCCATATATTTCAGATTGAATTTCCATAGCAGATCGTTCCTGAAACGATAATCGGAGATCAATGCAATCTCATTGGCACGGTTTTCAGAACCATCGCCCAAATTCCATGTTTTCATCTTTCCGTCTCTTACGTCCATGTATGGAAAAGAACCGTTCTGCGGAACATAAGAATTTGTTCCCAGTTTGAAACCGTCTATCTCTTTGACCGAGCCGTCGCCGACATAGATAAAAGGAGCTGCATTGGCATAGCTGGCCGGATTTTCACTGCGGGAGTGTTTGTAGAGCAAAGATATTTTGCCGCGTCCGTTGTTGAAGAGACGGGTCAGGCCGGCATGATAAATCTCTGTGCGGTCTGCATAGTTCGTAAATTCCAGGTCGAAACTTCCCGGGTCGAAGTTCTGGTAAATGCTTGCCGTGTAAAGCCATTGGTTATTGATGGCTCCTGAAACATTGAAGTCGAAGTTCTGCATACCGAAATGATTGGTGCGGTAGTTTAATATACCTTGGAAATCCTTTTGTCCCAGTTTGCTGAATGAGTTGACGGAGTAAGCAATATTACCGGTCGTGATGGCCGATTCGGAAGGAGATAAAAGTCCTACTTCTCCCAGGCTGCTGTCGCTACGCCAATGAGCGGCAAGTTTGTGAACGGTAGAGGAATATACGGCAGGAAGTCCATTCTCATAGACATTAACGTCCTCGCTGGGAAGGCCGATTTGAATTTCGCGGGGTTTGTTGGCGTCAGAAGCATTCAGCATCACATTGCGTTCGCCTTCTTCTGATTCTTTTTTAGTAGAGTTGGCAGGAATCGTATCCTGCTTCATTTCGGTTCGGTTCGTCTTTTTCTTGTTCACCTGAATGTTCGCTGCATTCCCGTTGGAAGGAATCAGTTGCAACAGGGTTGCTAGAGTAAGGCAACTAAAGGTTACTTTTTTCATCACTTGTATTCATTTAAAGATTTGGAAGTTCACATCGGTTGTGTCATTTTGACGAAGGCAAAGATAGGAGGAGGAGAAACAAGTGGCTATACTCTTTTTTGTCAAGATGTGCAAGAGATGTTTCAAGTGTGCGATAGCCCTTTGCAGTGCGACATTTATTGCCATCCGTGCAACAAATGTTTCATCCTTCCTATGCATTTAGCGTAAAAAAAACTATATTTGTCGCTATCTAATATCTGTGTATGAAAAGGAAATTGCTGCTTTTTCTCCTTTCTATTTGTTTTTTCCTTCCGGATTTTGCCGCGACGGGACAGTATAACTTTATCCGTGTAGATGGAGGAAGCGGTCTTTCGAACAGTCATGTCAAGTCCATTATTCAAGATAGTTACGGTTTTATCTGGCTGGGTACGCGCAACGGTCTTAATCGTTATGACGGCGTGTCGATGAAGCTTTATAACTGCTATGACGAAACTTTGCAGCATGGCAATCAGGTCATATCCGCTCTTTTTGAGGATAATCACCGTCAATTATGGGTAGGTACGGATGATGGTGTTTATATTCAAGAGCTTGCTACCGGGAAGTTTTCGTTCTTTGATGCCCGCACAGAGAGCGGAGAGCAAATCAGATACAACTGGATTGAAGATATTCTGGCAGATCATTCAGGAAATATCTGGGTGAATGCACCGAATCAGGGAGTTTTCCGCTATCAGGTGGAGACGGGTAAACTGTTCCGCTATATTCCCTGTCCCAGTAAGGATAAAAGCAAGGACTTTCCGCAGTCTATCTGTGTAGATAAAGAAGGTACGGTCTGGGTGGGTACGTATGGAGCGGGAATTTACCGTTACAGTCCGGAGCAGGATAAGTTTGTGCCCTATGCAACAGAAGCCCTTAAAGGGGATTTCATCTTTACTCTGTGCGATTATGGCGATGAACTGATTGTCGGAGTGCATGAAGAGGAACTGAAACGGTTCAATAAAAAGACTGGAGAAGTGAGTATATTCCCTGCGCCCGAAGTACATCGAAAAATTATTCGCTACGCTGTTTGCTTCGGAGACGAGCTGTGGGTGGGTACGCAGAATGGCGTTTATGTGATTAATGAGAAACACAACAGTGTGCAACATATTCCTGCCGATGCCGGAGGGAAGTATGGGCTTGGAGATGCTATCGTCGATAAGATTTATCGTGATCGTGAAGGGGGAACCTGGATCTGTACGCAATTTGGAGGAGCCAGCTATCTGCCTGTACGTACGCTCGATTTTTCGGTTTATCTTCCGGGAGCGCCCGGTACAGTCAGCGGACGACGCATCAGTGAATTGGCGGAAGGAAAAGACGGAGTGGTGTGGGTTAGTACACAGGATGGCGGTGTTTGCTACTGGAATCCGGGAACACAGACTTTCACTAAAATTCCCCAGTCGCCTGACCGTCAGAATGTATTAAGCCTGTTCGCTTCGGATGATTTGGTTGGCGCAGGTTACTTTAAAGGGGGCATTGACCTGATTGTTCCTCAAGATCAGGTTCAGACGTTCTATCCCGCACAACTTGGTATCAGTGAAGGTTCCGTGTTTGCCCTTTACCGCGATCGTGGGGGAGCAATCTGGTTGGGTGATGGCTGGAACATCTTCCGTTCGGCCGACAAAGGACAGACTTTTGAGAAAATGGAGCAATTCGGGTATGCTTATATGCGTGATATTCTCGAAGATAAATCCGGCAATATATGGGTGGCAACGATGGGCAGTGGAATATTCCGGTATCATCCGCAGACAGATCAGATGGTCAGCTATAAATGTATACCGGAGGATAGCACTTCTATCGGAACAAATGAAGTGACAGGTATTTCGGAGGATAGTAAAGGCTTTATCTGGTTTTCTACAGACCGGGGTGGATTGTTGCGTTTTAACCCCGAAACCGGAAGATTCCGGACATACACCAAAGCGGACGGGCTTCCGGACAACGTAACATATAAAGTCGTGGAAGACCGGCAACATCGTATCTGGTTCGGAACAGACCGTGGGCTGGTTTGTCTTCATCCGGAAACAGACAGCCTGCAAGTTTTCAACCGAAATGACGGGTTACCTGATAACCAGTTTAACTATAAGTCGGCCTTGGCTGCCTCTGATGGTACTATTTGGATGGGAACTATCAATGGATTGGTCTCTTTTAATCCACAAATTGTCCACCCGAATACTTTTGTGCCTCCAGTCTATATCACCGGAATGTACGTGCAGGGACGTGAAACTCCTTTCACGGCGGATGGTGTGCAACTGCCTTACCGTTCTAACGTCAGCTTTGATTTTGTTGCTTTAAGTTATACCTCACCGGGTGCAAATCGCTATGCCTACAAAATGGAAGGGATAGATAATGACTGGAATTATACATCTGATGTGCATACAGCGTCTTATGCCCAGCTCCCGCCGGGAGACTACCTGTTCCGTGTGCGGGGCAGTAATAATAATGGTGTCTGGAATCAGGAAGAAGCTACTTTATCAGTGCGTATTCTTCCACCTTGGTGGCGTACAGTGTGGGCTTACCTTATCTATATCATTGTAGTGTCCGGCAGCTTTGTCTTGACTCTTCGCGCCTATCGCCGCCGGGAAGTACAAAAGATCCGTGAGCAGCAATTATTGGCAGAACTGGCGCGTGAGCGTGAATCCCATCGTACGCATGAGATGTTTATTAATCAGATCACTTACGGAGCTTGTACTCCGCAAGGGGGTGCGATGTCACGGGCTGATGAACAACTGATGTCCCAACTGATAGCCAAAGTGCGTGAGAATCTTTCCGACGCCAATTATAATGTGGAAGCATTGGCTGCAGCCATGAATATGTCCCGCTCCAGCCTGCATCGTAAGATTAAGGCGCTGACCGATCTTTCTTCACTCGACTTTATCCGTATCATCCGATTAAAACGTGCGGCAGAACTATTGCAGGAGGGAGAATTGCGCATCAACGAAATCTCTGACAGAGTAGGTTTCCAGTCGCCTTCTTACTTCGCAAAGATATTTCAGAAGCAATTCGGAGTTACTCCTACAGAGTTTGCCCAACAAAATAAGCAGAGAATGGCAGAGGATTAGTAACTATGGGCTATTATTCGTTATTTTATCATGGGGTGGTGAACAGGTTTTAGCTCCTTTCGGTACTGGAATGAACTAATCTTAGTTCTTCTAAGATTTAATTGGTAATATGCGATGATTTA
>OHTA01000909.1_pt1 | contig 17072 bp, 13 predicted proteins | sample 1578851 | NCBI WGS metagenome assembly OHTA01 (sample SAMEA3879578, study PRJEB24766) | human gut metagenome | biome: human-associated habitat; feature: feces | place: USA | collected 1985/1987 | reverse complement strand
GGCCGCGCTGCCAAAGTATTCTCCAACTATGCCGGGCAGAAAGCTTATACCATTCATAAACGAATCTACCGGCAAAAAGCATTCTCCAATGAGCCGGTCGGATTCCTTCCTGCACCAAATTTCTACAAAGATACAATTTTTATTGTAGATGAAGCATCTATGATAACAAATGATGGGGTAGATTCATATATTTTTGGATCTGGACGCCTTTTGGATGATTTGATTCACTTTGTTTATTCCGGAGAGAATTGTCGGATGATCCTGATGGGCGACGAAGCACAGCTTCCTCCGGTAATGCAGACCGAGAGTCCGGCTTTGAATCCAGATGTATTGCGAGGATATAATCTGGATGTTTCGACTGTCGTAATGACTCAGGTTGTCCGTCAGCAGGAAGATTCTGGTATTTTATTGAATGCAACTCGTTTGCGGGAGGCTTTACGGAATAACATGGTGGAAATATTTCCTAAATTAAAGTTGGAAGGTTTTCAGGATTTCCGTCGGGTAAGCGGTGAGGATCTGATTGAAGAAATCGGTTCTGCTTATGGTCGCTGGGGAATGGAAGAGACTATGATCATTACGCGTTCGAATAAAAGAGCTGTTATATATAATAATGGTATAAGAAACCGGATCTTGTTCCGGGAAGAAGAATTGTCATCGGGCGACCGGCTGATGGTTTCGAAGAATAATTATTTTTGGACCAGTGGCATGAAAGAAATGGATTTTATTGCCAATGGTGAGATCGTGGAGGTGATCAGAGTCCGGCGGACGTATGAAATGTATGGTTTCCGTTTTGCGGATGTCTTGGTTCGTTTTCAGGATTACGACTTGGAATTAGAAACAAAAATACTTTTGGATACGCTGCAAAGTGAAACGCCTGCCCTTTCTCGCGAAATGAACGATAAATTGTTTTATACGGTGTTGGAAGATTATGCGGATATTTCTACCAAAGCCGGAAAGATAAAAAAGATGAAGGTTGATCCGCATTATAATGTGTTACAAGTAAAGTATGCCTATGCCGTTACTTGTCACAAGGCACAAGGCGGACAATGGAAGTCGGTGTTTTTGGATATAGGGTACATAACAGAAGAAATGCTGGGAGAGGATTTTTATCGTTGGTTGTACACGGCTATAACACGTGCTACGGAGCGTTTGTATTTGGTCAATTTGCCGGATGATTTTGTGGAATAGTAGTCTGTGAAATTTTCAGCTGTTATGATAAATTCTTTAGTTCACGGCGTGAACTACTTAATCCACGGCGTGAACTAAGTAATCCACGACGTGAACTAAGTAATCCGCGGCGTGGATTAAAGAATATCTCACCGGATTTGAAACAATAGAAAAGGGGCTCTGAAAGAAATATACATGGGTAAGGAAAGTAGCGGACTTGCCGGGAAAGAGAAATGTATAAGAAAAAAGATTTATTAGGGACTTCTTGTCTATTTATTCCGTGGAAATACATATTTTTGCGATATTAATAGGTTTTGTTGAATAAAATGGTATATAGGGAAAAATTAAATCAATTGCTTGCCGATGTACAGGAATTGGAAAGTCTGATCGGGAAGCTGTTGACAGAGGAAGTTCCGGGTGTTCAATTGCTTTCGAAGTCGAGCAGTTGTGCTTATTCTATTTTAGAAGGTATAAAGGAAATAGAAAGCGAACAGATTCGGCAGATGAACGCCCGTTTGGTAGAGCGGCAAGATGAATTAAGCCATTTGTCAGTCCTCCTCGACCAATACCAGCGAATGGCAGAAGCTTGTAAAAAAGATATTCTGGCTACTAAACAGGAATTGGAAGCTTCAGAACCTGTGTTGGCTCAAAAAGAAGCCGACCCGACAGCAGTTCTGCCGAATGAACCTGAGCCTCCGGTAGAAGAACCGGCAAAACAGGAAGAGGTTGAAACTCCTGCTTTGCCTGTTGAGGAAACACCCAAGGAAACTCCCGTCCGGAAAGAAGTTGATCCGGCTCCGGTTATTCCGGTAGCAGCCAAAGGAAATGTTTCACTGAACGACCTGCTGGAAAAAAAGAACCTGTCTGATTTTCGTAAAGCCTTTAGTTTGAATGACCGTTTTCGTTTCCGTCGGGATCTTTTCCATGGAAATGAAGAGCAGATGAACCAGGTGATAGCCGATCTGAATCAGATAGACTCGCTGGACGAAGCGCTTCGTTTCATCGATACAAACTTGTCGTGGGACATGAACAATGAAACAGTGGCCGACTTCATTAAACTTTTAGAGAAAAGATATATCTAACTAAATAAGTTGCTAGGTTTATTCAGTTGTTGAGTTATTCGGCTTTCAAGAGATCTGTTTGAATAAGGAAAGGACAATAACTTGAAAACTGATAAACTGAAAAGCTCAAAAAGTAATATATGGCAAAATTGACAGTAGTTCCTACCCCGGTTGGTAATCTGGAAGATATGACATTCCGGGCAATCCGTGTATTAAAAGAAGCCGATTTGGTATTGGCAGAGGATACGCGGACCACAGGAATTTTGTTTAAGCACTTTGAAATACAGAATAAAATGCAGTCGCACCATAAGTTCAACGAACATAAAACGGTTGAACAATTGGCTGCCCGCATAAAGGCTGGAGAAAACATCGCTTTGGTATCAGATGCGGGTACGCCGGCTATTTCAGATCCCGGTTTTATGTTAGTGCGCGAATGTGTGCGTCAAGGAGTAGAAGTGGAATGTTTGCCGGGTGCAACTGCTTTTGTCCCTGCTTTGGTAGCCTCCGGTTTGCCGAATGAAAAATTCTGTTTTGAAGGTTTTCTTCCACAGAAGAAAGGTAGGCAGACACGCTTGATGGAACTGGCAGAAGAAGAACGGACGATTATTTTCTACGAGTCACCTTATCGATTGGTCAAAACACTCACGCAATTTGTTGAGTTTTTTGGAGCTGACCGGCAAGTGTCTGTCTCGAGAGAAATATCGAAAGTACATGAGGAAACGGTTCGTGGAACATTGGAAGAAGTCATTCAGCATTTTTCCGAACACGAGCCGAAAGGCGAGATTGTCATCGTATTAGCAGGCTTAAAACAAAATAAAAGAGACAAGAGAGCTGAAGAAAATGTTTAACGAACTAAAAGAAAAAGCAATGAAAAAGGTATTAGTAGCATGTGTTTGTACAGCAATGTTGGCCTCTTGTGGCCAGCAATCCGCAGAGTATAAGAAACTCAAAGCGGAGAATGATTCTCTTCGTATTGAAAATACAAAAGCTACCAGCGATTTGAATGAAATGCTGGAAACTTTAGACGATATTGAATTGGGCTTCCAATCTATTAAAGAAGCCGAAAATTACTTATCTGTACAGAAACAGGCTGGTGGAGAAATGACGCCGAGCCGTCGTGAACAGATTAAGCAAAATATGCAATTGGTGTCTGAAACCTTGAAGAAGAACAAAGAGCAAATCGAGAATTTGCAAAAGAAGTTGAACCAGAGCGGTAATAAAAATGCGACTTTGCAAAAGATGGTAGATCGTTTGTCGAAGGAACTGAACGAAAAGACAGCACAGATCGTCGCTCTGCAGGAAGACTTGGCCAATAAGAATGTTCGTATTCAGGAATTAGACAATATGGTAGCTTCTTTGAATGAGGATGTTGAGAATTTATCAACTACAACAGCTGCCCAGTCTGAAAAGATTGATGCGCAAGATAAGGAACTCAACAAAGCTTATTATTGCTTTGGTACTTCAAAAGAATTGAAGGCGCAGAATATTTTGAGTAAGAAAGGTCTTTTCTCAAAGACGAAAGTGCTGCAGGATGGTTTCAATAAGGATTATTTCATTACCATTGATATCCGTGAAGTGACTGAGATTCCTCTTTTTGCTTCTAAAGCCAAGTTGCAGTCTAATCATCCGGATGGTTCTTATGAATTTATTAAGGATGAAGATGGAAACATGACATTGAAAATTTCAGATCCGAAAACATTCTGGAGTCTGAGCAGATACTTGGTCATTGAAGTAGGATGATGAAATATAAAAACCTGTTCATTGATTTGGACGATACGCTTTGGGATACGTATCACAATAACAAAGAATGCCTCAAAGAGCTTTATGCCGATTATAAAATGGATCGCCATTATGCCTCTTTTGAGGCATTCTTTGCTATTTATATGCCTCACAATGAAGAGTTGTGGGCTAAATATCGGAATGGAGAAATAGATCGGCAGACTTTAATCATCGACCGTTTTCTTTATGTATTCCGGCCATTGGGTATTGAAGACCCGAAAGAAATACTTCGGATCAATAATGACTTTCTGCAGCGGACAACCTTGCAGAAACGATTGGTCCCGGGAGCAATCGATTTGTTGGAGCATTTGCGTCCTTATTACCGGATGTTCATTCTGTCAAACGGCTTTCGGGAAGTTCAGGCCTTGAAACTGCAGAATTCCGGATTGGCTCCTTATTTTGACCGCATGATCTTGTCGGAAGATGCGGGGATTCAGAAGCCACATAAAGGGATCTTTGATTATGCTTTGATAAATACGAATTCACGTCGGACTGAATCATTGATGATTGGTGATAGTTGGGATGCTGACATCGTAGGTGCTTATCAGTCGCGTATGGATCAAATTTGGTTTAATTCGAAAGATTATCCTGCCAAAGGCTTTGTTCCTACTTATACGGTGAAGAGATTAGATGAAATCAAAAACATTTTATAGCGTATGAAAAAACTAATTACTACTTGTGTATCAATGATGACCGGATTGGTACTCTTCATGAGTTGCCAGTCGGAAAAAACGGATTGGAAGCTGGTGTGGGAAGAGAACTTTGAACAGACGGATTCCTTTGATCCGGCTGTATGGAGTAAAATCCCGAGAGGAACATCCGATTGGGATCGGCATATGTCTGATTTTGATTCCTGTTATGCCATGTGTGATGGGAAACTGATTTTACGTGGTCTGGTAAATTATACCCAGAAAAATGATACATCTCCGGTGTTGACAGGCGGTGTGTATAGTAAAGGGAAAAAACTGTTTGAACATGGACGTCTGGAGATCAATGCTCGGTTGCATGGAGCTCGGGGAGCTTGGCCTGCTTTCTGGTTGTTGCCGGAAGATGAAAAATGGCCAGATGGTGGCGAGATTGATATTATGGAGCGATTGAATAATGATTCGATTGCTTATCAGACAGTACATTCGCACTATACATTTGTTCAGGGAATTAAGGATAATCCGAAACAAGGTAGTACGGGAATGATTAATCGGGATGACTTTAATGTATATGCCGTTGAACTCTATCCGGATAGTCTTTGCTTCTTTATTAACGATACCCATACATTTACTTATCCACGCATTGAAACAGACAAAAAAGGACAGTTCCCTTTCGATCGTCCTTACTATCTGTTGTTGGATATGCAACTCGGTGGTTCATGGGTAGGAGCTGTGTATAAGGAAGATTTACCGGTCGAAATGGAAATTGATTGGGTTCGTTTTTATCAGAAATAAGTTGTAAGACATTACATGTAACAAATTATGAAAAAGTTATTCATTACTTGTGCGCTGGCTTTATTGGCAGATCTTTCTTCGTTGTCGGCTCAGACTCGGTTGATTGCTCATCGTGGTTTTTGGGATTGGGAAGGATCGGCTCAGAATTCCATTGCTTCACTTGTAGCTTCACATGAAGTAAAGGCATATGGTTCGGAATTGGATGTAATTATTACTGCGGATGGAATTCCAGTGGTGCATCATGATGACGAAGTGCAGGGAATACGAATAGAAGATGCCTCTTATGAACAAATAAAGGATATCCAACTGAAGAACGGTGAAGTAATACCTACGTTTGAAAGCTATTTACAGAAGTTTATGACACTTCCGAATATGAAACTGATTGTGGAAATCAAACCTCACAAACGAATCGTCAACGAGGATCGGGCCGTGAATGCAGTGGTGGCTTTAATCGAAAAGTACCAGTTGGAAAATCGGGTTGATTATATCTCATTCAGTATGAATATCTGTAAGGAGCTGGTCGATCGTGTTCCGTATGCGCCGGTCGCCTATTTGAATGGAGAAGTTTCGCCTGCTGATCTGAAACGTCTGGGAATGGACATGGATTATCATTATAAAGTGTTTGAGAAAAATCCTACATGGATTCAAGAGGCAAAAGCATTAGGTGTGAAGGTAAACGTTTGGACAGTCAATGATCCGGCTTTGATGCAATCATTGATTGAACAGGGCGTTGATTTCATAACAACCGATAAACCTTTGGAGTTTAACAAACTCAAAGCGGAATAAAGTTGAATTTCCTTTTAGGTAGAATAAAAGGGCTGGCCTTGAATACGAAGCCAGCCCTTTTTACTTATATCAGCAAAGTCTGCTGTCAGATACCTGCAAACTCTTATAATTCCAGAATATATACACCACGGGCAGCAATGTTCATTGTGTTCGCAATATCAATTGTTTTGCCGCTGATTACATCTTTTCCTACTTGTTTCCCTTGTATAACTTCGTGGAAGCGATTCATATCTAGCGTTCTATCTTCATTTGTCCCATTCATCACGACAAGCACAGTTTGATTGCCTTTTACACGAGCATAAACATAGCATCCGCTTTCATCAGGAGTATAATGAATCAATTGACCTGTGGTGACAGCTTCGGATTGTTTTCTCCAGTTCAAGAGTCTCTTGAGATAATCCCAAGCTTGGTTCTGCAGATCCGTTCGTCCGGCAGACGTGAATGCGTCAACGGGATCGCCAGCCCAACCTCCGGGAAAGTCTTTTCGGATATTTCCGTCTCCTTCAGACTTATTCCCATACATCAGAATCTCTGTCCCGTAGTAAATTTGTGGAATACCTCGGGTTGTCAGCAAGAAAGCAATGGCCTGTTTATATCTGCGTAGGTCATTCTCATCCTTTTGTATGAAACGGCTGATGTCGTGGTTATCGAGAAAGATTAAAATGTTATTCGGATTAGGGAATAAGAAATCCTGAGCAATCACTTCATAAATCTTGAATAGTCCGCCTTCTGATCCTTCATTGCTGGAACAATTCTCGTCAAAAGCCTTTTGGCTAGTAAATGTCAAATCGAAATCCATCACTGTCTTCAGATGACTGTCCGAATGATTGAGAGCCGAGCCTTGTTGCCACCAGGCAGAAGCACTTCCCTTCGGATACCAGGCTTCTCCCACGATGTTGAAGTTCGGATATTCCTTTTCAACTTCCTGACACCATTCTGCCATGAAGTCGTAGTCGGCATACGGATGCGTATCTTGTCGGATACCATCAATCCGGGCATATTCGATCCACCAAATACTGTTTTGGATCAGATAACGGGCCAAGTGCCTATTCTGTTGGTTTAAATCCGGCATACCCATGCTGAACCAACCTTTTACAAGCCTGTCCTTTTCGGATTGGGGCGCATGTATATCCATCAATGTCCATTTGTAATGAGTCGTTTGCACGAATTGGGATTGATTGTTCAGCCAATCAGAACAAGGTAAATCGTTCATCCACCAGTGTGAGCTACCACAATGATTGAAGATCATGTCCATGACGACTTTCATTCCTTTTTCGTGTGCCTTGTCTACCAACTCTATGTATTCTTCATTACTGCCGAAGCGAGGATCTACCTGATAAAAATCGGTGATGGCATATCCATGGTATGAACCACCTGGCATTTTGTTTTCCAATACCGGATTCAGCCAAATGGTAGTGAAACCTAAATCTCGAATATAATCCAGCTTGTTGATAATTCCCCGTAAATCACCTCCATGACGAGCATTGGGATTGGAACGGTCGACTTTGACATCGTCTAAGTTGTCATTAGATGGATCCGCATTAGCGAAACGATCAGGTGTAATTAGATACATAACGTCTGCCGATGTAAATCCAGCTGCTCCCGTTTTGGGATTCCTTTCTTTTAGCTCTATGGATTTAACCGTTGTTTCCTTACCTTTATGGAAAGTTATATTCAGTACTCCCGGAGTTGTCTTATTGGATATATTGAGGTAAAGGAACAGGTAATTGGGATTTTCCACATTTACCACTTCCTTGATTTTAACCCCAGGATAATCAATAGATACTTCGGAACCCGAAATATTTTCTCCATAGGCCATCAGTTGTAATTCTGGGTTTTTCATTCCGACCCACCAACATGCTGGTTCCATACGTTTGATTTCGATGGACATTGCAGTATTAGCAATCCATCCAATGAGCGTGATCAATAAGATTAGCTTTTTCATAAGTCTGTTCGTTTAATGAATAATTTATTTTGAATTGATCTGTAACTTTAGGTCTGATTTCATGGTATGCAAATATAGCCAGAATTTCTTATAAAGACAGCATGTTGTTATAAAGAAATAGAAATTTTTAATGGAAGCGATTCAGACGAATTACCTATCATGAATTCAAATTCTCCCGGTTCAAGCTTCCATTTGCCATTCCCTTGATATAATTCCAGTTCCTTTTTGTTAACTAGCAATTCTACATCTTTGCTTTCTCCAGCTTTGAAGTGTTCACGCTTGAAGGCTTTCAGGTTTTTCTCAGGTGTACTGTGTGATGAAACGACATCTTTTACATATACCTGAATGACTTCGTCTCCGTCGTATTTTCCTGTGTTGGTTACCGTAACTGTTACTTTGATTTGTGAATCAGTTGGAATTACTTTAACGTTGTCATAGCTGAAAGTCGTATAGCTTAACCCATATCCGAATGGATATAGCGGATTGGCATCTCCTTCGATATAACCTCGACGATTGGAACCTCGTTTCGGATTATAAAATACAGGGAGTTGTCCGACGTTTTTAGGTACAGAAACCGCTAAACGTCCGGCTGGATTATAGTCTCCGAAAAGAACATCTGCAATGGCATTACCTCCTTCAGCTCCCGGATACCAGGCATCCAGCAAAGCATCTGCTTTTTCCTGACAGTTACCAACGGCTAATGGGCGACCTTTAATTAATACGACTACCAGTGGTTTACCGGTCTCTTTCATTAGATCCAGTAATTCATTTTGCCGACCAAGTAAATCTAATGTACAACGATCGTTCCCTTCTCCACTATCCATATCGCTTAATTCGTTTCGACTCGCTTTGGCTGCACCGGTAGCTTCGAATTCAGCAGAAAAATCGCGCGCACTTGATCCGCCGAGAACTAATACTATGATATCACTCTTCTCTGCCGTAGCTTTAGCTTCTGCCATACCTTCATCTGACATGTCCCGGATCGCACAACCTTTAGCATAATTGACTTTTGCATTAGGCAAGGCTTTTTTGATGCCATCAAGAACGGTAATAACACTACCATCCGGTTGAGGAGCTGTATAATCACCTAACATATTATAAGGAGTATCAGCATTCGGACCTATAACAGCAATAGAGCGGATCTTGTCTTTCTGCAGTGGTAAGGTTTGATTCTCATTCTTAAGTAGCACGATAGACTGGCGAGCTACTTCCCGGGCTAACGCGCGGTGTTCATTCAGTTCTGCTTTGGATAATTCATTTTTCGGATTGGTAAAAGGTTCGTCAAATAACTTCCATTGAAATTTAAGACGTAGAATTTTCTTGACAGCTTCGTCTATTTGTTGTTCACTAACTTTACCCTCTTTGACTAGTTCCGGTAATTTTCGATAAGCTTGTCCTCCTAAATCCGATTCAACTCCTGCTTGAAAAGCCAGATCTGCTGCCTCTTTCAGGTTTCCGGCTACGCCATGTCCTGTCATACCATCAATAGAGAATAAGTCTGATACAACAAAGCCTTTGAATCCCCATGTATTTTTTACCAAATCAGTAATTAAATTCTTATTCCCGGTACAAGGTACTCCATCAACTTCATTGTAGGAAGTCATTAAAGAAAGTAATCCGGCTTCGACCACTTTACGGAATGATGGAAGAACGACTTCTTGCATTTCATTCTCTCCGATATGTGCTGCACCTCCGTTATGTCCGCCTTCTGTCCATCCATAGGCGGTGAAGTGTTTGACAGTTGATATGATCGGATAATCCGGATTATTCTGCATGCCTTCTACAACGGCTTTACCTAATTCTCCGGATAGATATGTATCTTCTCCAAAACCTTCTTCTACGCGTGACCAGCGAGGATCACGAGCTAAGTCAATTACTGGACCATATCCAATATGTCCACCTTGTTTACGTACTTCTTTTGCCTGAGCTGCTCCTAATTGACGTAATAGATCCGGATTCCAAGTAGAAGCTTGTCCGATACCGGTCGGAAAAGAAGTAGTTCCGATTGCCATATGTCCATGTGGACATTCTTCGGCCAAGAACATCGGAATGCCTAATCGGGTTTCCTCAATGCAGTAATGTTGGAGTAGATTCGTCGCTTCGATAGCATAGTGGGTATTTAACCCATTCTTTAATGTCTTTTGAGTCCAAGGATCTGCTCGCATGAATCCCCAAAGACTTCCGGTCCCATGTTCGACAACTACTTTGTGTGCTTCATCGGTTAATGTTATCTTATCGCCCTGTCTGTTAAAGAGAGGCCAACCGAATTCTGCCAATAGCTGACCTGTCTTTTCTTCTAACGTCATTTGCTTTAACAGGTCGTTAACTCGATCTTCCAGTGGTTGGGATGGATCTTCATAAATATCTTTCTTTTGGTTCTTATTGAAATCAATCCATCCTTTTTTGTAGATATTCGATTTATTGTCGGCTGCGTATGCCAGTGTAGATGCTCCTAATAGAGAGCAGATAAAAATAGAAGTAATTCTCATATTTGTTTTTCTGATTTAGATTATATAATGTCGTAAAGATACTTATTAATTTCACACTTATAGACTATGTTTTTACATATTAACAAATAATCAGTTGTACTAATGCCTCAATTAGCTTTTCAAAAGTTGAATAATTTGTATAAAACCGACTCAATGTATCTGAATTGCAGTGCTGATTATTGGATTATTTTATAAATTCGCACACTCATCCCAACCTGTGAACGGGTTGAAGAGAAAGTACTTATTCAAATATCGTAAAGCTTATGAAAGATTTTCTGCGCATATTGAGGCGCTTTGTCCCTCCTTATAAGAGGTATTTAGTGGGTAATATTTTATTCAATATACTTTCTGCCATTCTGAATTTATTCTCATTTGCCTTGATTATACCGATTTTACAGATTCTATTCAAGATAGACAAAGGTGTTTATACGTATATGCCGGTCGTTGTTGACTGGGCTAATTGGGATTCGGTGAAGGCTCTTCCGGAAATATGGAAGAATAACTTCTTTTGGTTTGTAAGTGATCTGATTGAACGTGAAGGTGGTTCGTTTACACTGATTATCTTGGGTGTCTTTCTGGTTGTCATGACTTTCTTGAAGGTGGCTTCGATGTATTTGGCCTTTTATATGATGATCCCTATCCGAACAGGTGTTGTACGAGATATTCGTAATCAGATCAATCGGAAGATTACGCAACTTTCGTTGGGCTTTTTCTCGGAAGAGCGGAAAGGTGATATCTTGGCGCGTGTCTCCGGTGATGTGAATGAGATAGAAGCCTCGATCATGAGTTCCTTGGATATGTTGTTCAAGAACCCGATTCTGATTTCGATTTATTTGATCGGAATGATTCTGATCAGTTGGCAGCTGACTTTATTCGTGTTTATCCTATTGCCTTTTGCCGGTTATGTAATGGGACAAGTCGGGAAGAAGTTGAAGCGTCGTTCACTGGAAGGACAACAGCAATGGGGTGCTTTGATGAGTCAGATCGAAGAAACATTAGGTGGTTTGCGTATTATCAAGGCTTTTAATGCAGAGAAAAAGATACAAGACCGTTTTGAACGGGCTAACGAACAGTTTCGTCAGACAACGACACGGGTATATCGTCGACAGCAAATGGCTCATCCGATGAGTGAATTTTTGGGTACGGCTACGATCGCAGTAGTTTTATGGTATGGTGGTTCATTAATCTTAAGCAATAACAGTTCGATTGATGCGGCTACCTTTATTTATTATTTGGTTATATTCTATAGTATTATTAATCCGGCGAAAGATTTGAGTAAGGCGGCCTATGCTATTCAGAAAGGTCTGGCTTCAATGACTCGAATTGACAAGATTCTGATGGCTCAATCGGATATCAATGATCCGGAACAACCCAAGCCTGTGAAATTTACCCATGATATCGAATATCGGAATGTTTGGTTCCGCTATCGGAATGATTGGGTGTTGAAAGGAATTAATCTGACGATTCCGAAAGGTAAAACGGTAGCTTTAGTAGGACAGTCGGGTTCGGGAAAGAGTACGTTAGTCGATTTGTTGCCTCGTTTCTATGATGTAACAGAAGGTTTGATAGCGATTGATGATACGGATATCCGTCAGGTGAAACTGGTGGATCTGCGTGGCTTGATGGGAAACGTTAATCAGGAAGCGATTCTGTTTAATGATACTTTCTTCAATAATATTGCTTTTGGTGTGGAAGGTGCCACACGGGAGCAAGTGGAAGAAGCAGCCAAAATCGCCAATGCCCACGATTTTATCATGGCTTCGGAACATGGATACGATACCAATATTGGTGACCGTGGAGGAAAATTGTCCGGAGGGCAGAGGCAGCGTATCAGCATTGCGCGGGCGATATTGAAGAATCCGCCGATTTTGATTCTGGACGAGGCAACCTCGGCATTGGATACAGAATCGGAACATCTTGTGCAGGAAGCCTTGGAAAATTTAATGCGTAACCGAACGACGATCGTTATCGCACACCGTTTGTCGACTATTAAGAATGCCGATGAAATATGTGTAATGCACGAAGGTGAGATCGTGGAACGCGGATGCCATGAAGATTTATTGAAGCTGGATGGTTATTATAAGCGATTGTGTGACATGCAGAGTTTCTAACTTAATCAAAATAAGAGATGAAAAAACTAGTAATGAAAATTATGGGTGGCTGTTGTGCTTTTTTACTGCTTGCCGGGTTATTTGCCTGCAAGGAAGTAAAAGTGAAAACAGCCAGTTCGACTGCCTATTTTTTCGATAGGCCAGCTCGGATGTGGGAAGAGACTTTTCCCTTGGGAAACGGACGTTTGGGGATGATGCCGGATGGTGGTCTGGAAAAAGAGAAAGTGGTGTTGAATGAAATTTCTCTATGGTCGGGTAGTAAACAGGATACGGATAATCCGCAAGCTAGTTATTCCCTGCCGGCTATTCGCCGTTTGCTGTTTGAAGGCCGGAATGATGAGGCGCAACAGTTGATGTATCAGACTTTTGTTTGTAAAGGTGCCGGAAGTGGACAAGGCGATGGCGCGAATGTTCCCTACGGAAGTTATCAGTTGTTCGGAAATCTGGAAATTGATTATACGTATGCTTCCACTGATTCGGTGAGCAATTACCGTAGGCAGTTGGATCTACAGGAAGCAGTGACAACAACGTCTTTTAAGCGTGGTGGTGTCTCTTTTGTACGTGAATCGTTTACTTCTTTTACGCAGGATGTAGGGGTGATTCATCTGACAGCCGACGTAGAGAAGGCACTGAATTTCTCGTTTACCATGAATCGTCCGGAACATGCTTCGTTGCGCTTGGAAGGAAATGATTTGTGGCTCGAAGGACAGTTGCCGGATGGAGTAGACACAACAGCTTGCCGGGGAATGAAGTTTGCCGCTTGTGCTCGTGTGCTGTTACCTAAAGGTGGTTCGATGACGGCTCAAGACGGAAGAGTTTCGGTTAAAGATGCCTCGGAGGCAATCTTGCTAGTGAGTATGGCAACGGATTATTTCCAGCCGGATTATGCCGGACAGGTTTCCCGGTTGTTGGAGCAGGCTTCTGGAAAGACTTATGCTACGCTTGAGCGTGAACATATCTCGGCGTATCAGCAATATTTCAATCGAGTAACCTTGGATTTGGGTTCTTCCGAACGGGAGAGTTGGCCTATCGACCGCCGTTTGGCTGCTTTTGCCCAGGATAAGAATGATCCGAGTTTGCAAGCTTTGTATTTTCAGTTCGGGCGGTATTTGCTGATTTCTTCTACCCGTGTGGGATTGCTGCCTCCTAATTTGCAGGGCTTGTGGTGTAATACGATCCATACGCCTTGGAATGGTGATTATCACCTGAATATTAATTTGCAGATGAATCATTGGCCGGCCGAGGTAACTAACTTGTCGGAATTGCATCTTCCGCTGATTGAGTGGACCAAGCAGCAGGTGGCAAGTGGCGAACGTACGGCGAAGGCGTATTATAATGCCAAAGGATGGGTAACGCATATTCTGGGAAATGTCTGGGAATTTACTGCTCCGGGCGAACATCCGTCGTGGGGAGCGACCAATACTTCGGCGGCTTGGTTGTGCGAGCATTTATATACACATTATTTATATACACGGGATTCGGCTTATCTGGCAGATGTCTATCCGGTCATGCGCGGGGCGGCTCAGTTCTTTGTCGATATGCTGGTAGAAGATCCGAAGACGAAATACTTGGTGACAGCTCCGACTACTTCGCCGGAGAATGCTTATCGCCTGCCAAATGGGAATACAGCCAGCATTTGTGCCGGTTCGACGATGGACAACCAGATCATTCGCGAGTTGTTTACCAATACGATCAATGCGGCTGCTATCTTGGGTGTGGATAGCGACTTTGCCCAGGTGTTGGTTGCCAAGAAGGCTCGTTTGATGCCGACTTCGATCGGGCGTGACGGACGTATCATGGAGTGGTTGCAGGAATACGAGGAAGTGGAACCCCATCACCGTCATGTTTCTCATTTGTATGGTCTCTATCCGGGGAATGAAATCTCATGGGACAAGACGCCCGAACTGGCCGAAGCGGCACGCAAGACGTTGCTTGCCCGGGGTGATGAAAGCACGGGTTGGTCGATGGCGTGGAAGATTAATTTCTGGGCGCGCTTGCGGGATGGCAACCATGCCTGGAAGTTGTTGACGGATTTGTTGCGTCCTTGTGTGGATACTAAAACCAACATGGTGAACGGTGGAGGTACGTATCCGAATCTTTTCTGTGCGCATCCTCCTTTCCAGATCGATGGTAACTTTGGTGGTTGTGCCGGTGTGGCCGAGATGTTGCTCCAAAGCCAGCATGGATGTATAGAAGTGCTTCCGGCTTTGCCTACAGCTTGGGCAAACGGCAGTTTTTCGGGATTGAAAGCCTTGGGTGGCGCCGAAGTGTCGGCAGAATGGAAAGAAGGTGCAGTCGAGTGGATGACGGTGAAGGCTACTCACGAAGGCAGTTTCCATATCAAACTCCCGCGCAAGGATGCTTCGCCTCTCAGCTTGTTGGTGAACCAAAAAGCCATTTCCCTTCCGGTAGTGGATGGAACGATCACGGTCAGCCTGAAGGTAGGGGATACATTGACCGTTCAGTATTAAGCAGCATACGTAGCCTATTCTTCTGGTTGCGTCTTTCATATAACAACCGCGGCGGTTCCCGAAAAGGACCGCCGCGGTTTTATTTAATAGATAACTTCTTCTGATAGCTTTTCTGTTAGTAATTGTTTATTTCTTAGTCAAAACTTCTTTGATTTTGGCTTCCAATACCTCGCCACGCAAGTCGCGCGCCAGAATCGTTCCATCCGGAGCAAATAAAATAATCAGCGGTACGTAGTCAAAACCATACAAGGCGAATGGCTGTTTTTGCGCATTGACAAGCTGAGGCCAGGTCATCTTCAACTCTTCGATGGCTTGGATGGATTTCTCCTTTTCGTCCCAGACCGCCACGCTCAGCACTTCCAAACCTTGGTTTTTGTATTTGGCGTAAACTTGTGCAATATTCGGAATTTCTTCCCGACAAGGACCACACCAGCTCGCCCAGAAATCGACGAGGACGAACTTGTCACCACGCCCTACATAGTCGGACAACGAAGCCTCGCTTCCGTCCGGGCGTTCGGCCTTGAAATCTACGAAAGGTTTCCCGACGGCTGTATTCAGTGATGCCTCTACTTGTTGGATGTATTCCTGTATCTCTGTATCGTTTTTCAGCTTCTCGCCCAGTAGCCGGTAGCCCTCTAAGATCTTTTCAGGTGGAAAATTGATGGGGTGCAAGGTGAAGAACGCCCTTTTCCCAACTAAATTGTCCGGATTCCGTTGGATAAAGTCGTAAATCGACTCAGTCCAGACCGGCAACAAATGCTCGCTGACGTACGCTTTGCAGAGAGCAGGCTTTTCCGCTTCGGGCACATCCAGCGAGTCCCGGAAAGCGGTTACTTTCTTGATGAGAATTTGTTGTGTGCTGTCGTTCATTTGGGTCAGCCGGGCGTATTCATCGTTGAGCGGTGTGCCGGAAGGCTGGTTGGGCTTGGATAAGTCGATTGAGATTTCGCCCGGTTCCAAAATGAAATGCGTATAATTCTGGTTGATGGCCGTATAGATAAATTGGGCGGTGTCCACCTGTCCGGTACAGGTAAACGAATTGTTGGTTATGACTGCGCTGTCTATTTTCAGCTTGGCTTCGCGATCGTACAAATAGATCGTGTCGCCATTGCTTGTAGAATCAGGCAAGATTCCGTGAACTACATACGTGTTGCTTGGTCGTTGGGTACAGGCACTTCCTGCCAAGAGGATTGCCATTGCACCAGAAAGGAATGTACTTAGTTTTTTCATGTTGTGATACATTATATATAATAAAAGTGCATGTGAAAAGCTTATAAAAAAGGTCTTTCCCGTTGTTCCGCCTTTTGTGAAACTTCGGAAAAGACCTTTTTCATAGATAGTAATCGGTCAGGATACCGATTTACTTATTATATTCTTCCCATTTTACATTGTGCATATCGCCGCTCTTGGCAAACTCTTCATGGAAAGCGAAACAGCACTTCAAGTTCTGCGGAGTTTGTCCCTTGATACCCATTTCAAGGTATTCGTTCAGCAATGGACGATAATCCGGATGAACACAGTTGTCGATGATGCAACGTGCACGCTGGATAGGTGATTTACCACGCAAGTCGGCAACACCGTATTCCGTAATGATGATCTTAACAGAGTGTTCACTGTGATCCAAGTGAGAAACCATTGGAACAAATGAACTGATCTTACCATCTTTAGCCGTAGAAGGAGTGGTGAAGATTGACAGCATAGCCGAACGGGTAAAGTCGCCCGAACCACCGATACCATTCATCATCTTCGTACCCAATACGTGTGTAGAGTTAACGTTTCCGAAGATATCTGCTTCCAAAGCCGTATTCATTGCGATCAAGCCCA
>OHTA01000904.1_pt1 | contig 17111 bp, 9 predicted proteins | sample 1578851 | NCBI WGS metagenome assembly OHTA01 (sample SAMEA3879578, study PRJEB24766) | human gut metagenome | biome: human-associated habitat; feature: feces | place: USA | collected 1985/1987 | reverse complement strand
TCGGGGGAAAGCGGCAGATAAATCGGCTCTTTGGTCTTTTGCATAGATACAGCCAAACGATATTGTCCCCTATCAACAAAGACATCTTTCCACTTTAAACTGATGATATCGCTTATCCGCAGTCCGCAGAAGCAGGAGAACAAATAAGCCTGTTTTACGGCTTCGTTTTTCATCGGAGCAGCAATCAATGCCCGCACCTCTTCAATGGTCATATACGACCGCTTGCTCTCCGGCAGACGGATTTTATCCGAATTGTTGATCTTCGTAAAAGGATTGACTTTTATAATTTCCGCTCGCACGGCTGCATTCAAAGCTCCGTTCAGAATGCGGTAATAGGTGTGTAGCGTAAAATTAGATACTTGTTTGCCCTTCGGTCGATATTCAGTCAATAGATAGTCGATATACTCTTGACAAAACGCCTTGTCGATTTGATCCATCGTTACCCGTTCTCCGGCATAATTTTTCAAGATGCGGATAGTAACTTGGATTTGGTTTCCATCTTTCTTTCCTCGCTTCGCCTGATTCTCTTTGTAGGTTTCCATCCAGTCCAGAAGAAAAACCTTTTCACGGGTTTCGATACCCGCTTCGCCGTTGGTAAGTTGAATGATTCGTTTCGATTTGATGGCATTGGCTGCGGCCATAGTCGTTTGATTCCGCACACGGGCATTGTTATCCGTTTCGGGGATAAGATACATCTTCAGATACTCATACGTCCGTTTGCCGTCCCGATAGATATCCAAATACAGACTTTTGTTTCCATTGGCCAACTCTTTCATCCGAAGACGGATAGGTTCTTTGACTTTTGCGGGCTTCTTTACTCGTGGCATAGTTCCTCCTTGCTTTACTCGTTATTCCTGCCACAAAGGTAGAAAGAATAATCCGAATTAAGGAACAAATAAAAAACAAAAATGTACCGAAAAAGAACCAAACAACAATAATCAAGTAAAACAAGAGAAGATGTAGATACAGCGTAATTACTTATTATACAGATTGTTTATTTTCACTTGATTAGTTTTTGTTTTCTCCTTCAATCTATACTATATAAATCTGGTAATTATATCTACCTTCTACTTGCAGTCCTTTCAAAACATCAGCAATAAAATAGCCAGATAATGTTGCATTGAATCTTTCATCCTTACCACGACGGTCAAGATAAGTTAACACATTGTTTGCAGTTGTCGACTCTTCCGCTGATGCCGGTATACCATATTTACCAGGTTCTCCCGGATAAATACCTGGAACACTTATCGTTAAATATTGAAAAGCACCAGCAACACCGGCAACACCTACATTTTCTTTATTACCATACACATTGGCTCCTACAGTAAGCCAATTTCCGACTGTATTGTCACTTTTTTCTGCCCGGAATTAATCCCCCAATGATTCATAATTCCAGGATTATCTAAAAATCCCAATGCAAGCGAATAGTTCATCTTATCAGAAGAGCCTGCCATCGAAATATGATGACTTTGTGAAAGTCCGGTATCAAATAACACATCAAACCATTCCGTATTAGGATAAGCTATGTAATTAGGAACTCCGTAATCATTTAATCCCATCGGATCTTGTTTAGCTGCTCTCCATAAATCAATATTAGGTTGAGAATAAATAGGTACATTACCAATGTTAGTTGCAGTCTCGTTTACCAAATCCATATAATCAGCATAATCAGACACCAACTTCAATTTATTAATAGCTTTCTGAACAGAAACGTAACCATTATAATTAAAGCGTGGTTTACCAGAACCTTTTTTTGTCGTAATAAGTATAACACCATTAGCCCCCTGTGAGCCGTAAATAGCGGTAGAAGAAGCATCTTTCAATATACTGATACTTTCAATATCATTGGGATTAACAGCATCCATATCCCACTCTACTCCATCCACTAATACTAACGGATTACTATTATTCAGAGTACCCGTACCACGAATACGAATGGTAGCCCCTGTTCCAGGCTGACCACTGGACTGCGTCACACCTACACCTGCACTCAATCCATTCAATACTGCAGAAACGCTAGCAATAGGACGGCTATTCATCTGATCATCCAACTTAATATACGCTACCGACCCTGTCAGATTTACTTTTTTCTGCGCACCATAACCGATAACAACTACTTCATCCAACGTTTTAGTATCTTCCTCCAAAACAATAGCGATCTGTTTACCCACAGAAACACGTGCTATTTGCGTCTGATAACCAAGATAAGAAATTTGCAATCGTGCTTTAGATGAAGAAACGGAGAGTTTGAAAAAACCATTCATGTCTGTTATTGTACCGTTTTCTAGCACATCTTTCTCCGACACACTAGCACCAATAATCGGATCACCTTGTACATCTAATACAGTACCAGACACAATCACTTTCTTGTCTTGTTGTGGTAACTGTGCCTTAACAGATAGTATAATCTTTTTGTCCAGCACTGAATATATTACATTCGTACCGGCAAATACTTCCTTAAGCACACTAAAAATATTACTTTTATCAGCGGAAATTGATACGCGACGATTCAAATCGACATGTTTATTATTGAAAAAGAAGTCAAAATCTGACTGCGCTTCAATCTCTTTCAAAATATCCTCCACACGCTGGTTATGAACATCGATACTGATCATAGCTTTCTGAGCGTAACTATCGGCTGCATAACTTAGTCCGATAGAACATACTAAGAACAAAACTAATAGTCTCATAGATAATGGGATTTTTTTTGAGGTTAGCCAAAGTGACTTTACCACCCATAAAAATTGGATGCTAAAATAATTTTGCATAATTTTGTAATGACTTAAAGTTAATAAAAAGTTTATCTAAGCTTGTCGCCAAACAAGCATCAAAAAGATTTACCGATTTCCATACGGGAAGATACGCCAATATCCTCCCGTATGTTTTTGTTTAAGGGGGTCTGCCGTTCATTGCATTTTTGTTTTAAGGTTAATCAATCAATATATTTCTATTTTACTCTTTTCATCTTTTATATCCGGCGAATCAAGATAACGCCAACGGATTTGAGAAGAAAGCTGGAAATATTCCAAAATACGTTCAAGGCGTTGATTAGTAAACGTACCAGTAAATGAGTCTCCTTTCAAACGGTCGTTTTTAATAATGAATTCCACATTATACCGCTTCTCCAACATTCGTAATCCCTCTTCGAGAGGAGTATTTCTAAATATAATCTTTCCCTCTTTCCAAGCTATTTCCGACTCACCGGAGGTGGCATAAAGCTGCACTTTACTGTCTCTTGTATCATAGACCAGCTTCTGTCCGGGATCCATCAGCACCTTTTTCGAACCATTGTCAGATGAATAAATAAAACCTATTTTTCCTTCAACCAATGTTGCTGCAATCCGGTCTTCTTTTTCATAAGCCTCTACATTAAAATGAGTTCCCAGTACTTCGATCTGTGATTGGTGGGAAGTAGAAACTATAAACTTCTTTTCCGGGTTCTTGGCTACTTCAAAATAAGCCTCTCCCTGCAATGTTACATTTCTCGTGTCGCTATCGAAGCGTGAGGGATAACTTAAGGTAGATTCGGAATTCAGGAAAACCAATGTGCCATCGGGCAATGTCAGAGAAGTCATCATTCCGGGATTTGTTTTCACTTCCATCATTTGTGCCAATTCCTGTTCGCTTCCTCCCCAATGTTGTACCATCAGAGTAACGAGAAGTGGAATGAACAGCACTGCTGCCGCACGTTGCGCCCATTCCCACCATGTCGTTTTCCTTTGTCTGTTACCTGTCATTCTACTTTTCACCTTTGTCAATGCTTTCTCTGTGTCGACTTTCGTCATGATGTGAACGGTATCTGTAGCAAGATAAAGAGCATGTATCTGTTTGGCCATCCGCCGGTTTTCTTCCGACTCATCCATCCACATCTCAACCTGCAGACGCTCTTCTTCCGTTGCCAGTCCCTCACAATAACGGGGAAGTAATTCTTCTATTGTATTTTTATCAGTCTTATCCATATTCGTATTTTATTGCCTTTTACTATAAGACAAGAGAGACTTGTGGGATTCCTAAACCAAATCTCATTTTTTTTCAGAAAATCTTTGTTTTCTTATAAAAAAGCTATATTTGCAGTGAAATATCAAACTAATACATGAAAGAAGTTCACCTGTCAGAAAGCAATTTCCTATTATCTGCTATACAGCGAGGCGACCAAAAAGCATTTGATGCACTGTTTCGGAGGTATTATCCGGCACTGTGTGCCTACGGCCATCGCTTCGTCGATCTGGAAGATGCGGAAGAAATTGTGCAGGATTCTCTTTTATGGATTTGGGAGAACAGAGAAAATTTGTTTATCGAAACCTCGCTTAGTTCGTACCTCTTTAAAATGATATACCGCAAAGCTCTGAACAAGCTTGCACATATTGACGCCACTCAACGTGCCGACACTCGATTTTATGAAGAAATGCAGGAGATGCTACAAGATACGGATCTTTATCAAGTCGAAGAGTTGACACAACGCATCAAGGATGCCATTGCCACATTGCCGGAAAGTTACCGGGAAGCTTTCGTGATGCATCGGTTCCGGGATATGAGTTATAAAGAAATAGCGGAAATTCTGGGAGTATCTCCCAAAACTGTAGATTACCGCATTCAGCAGGCATTAAAGCAACTACGCGTAGATTTAAAGGATTATCTGCCTTTATTGCTACCAATTCTATTTCCTTAAAATAAACCAACTATCTATTTTCTTATCTATTACGTTCTATTTACTAAAGTACTAATAGATAACTTCCGTTGTATTAGGGATAAACTTACATTCCCCTACTGCCAAACTTCTTTTTGGCTAAGAGAAATCTATAATTGCAAGCTTCATTTATAAAAACGGAAGTTCTGATTATATAATTGCAAGTTTCGTTTATACAATCAGAACTTGCGTTTATAGTTTCTTCTTAGTCAAAGACAACTTATCCAATAAGGGAAAGGAAGTTTGCAATAAGAGCATAGCAACTTATCTACTGATAGATTGGAAAGAAATAAAGCATTAATTCTGCCGATAAGGTAAGGTAAACCAGAAAGTAGATCCTTTGTTTTCTTTCGACTCCACTCCTATTTTCCCTCCCAAGCGGTCTACAATCGTATGGCAGATAGAAAGTCCCAGTCCGGTACCTTGCACAAAGGAATTGTACTTCACAAACCGTTCAAAGACATGGATACACTGTTCAGAAGACATTCCACAGCCAGTATCCGACACATAAAAATAAATCGTTTCGGAGTCTAGCAGACGATACCCCATACGAATGGTACCCACTTCTGTAAATTTGATGGCATTAACAATGAAATTGGCAAGTAACTGAATCAAACGGTTCTTATCCGTATATAATGTACATTCGGGCAGTCTCTCCACAAATGTGAAAGTCACATTATTGTGTCGCAGACGTAACTGCATACTCTGCTCGATTTCTTCAAGCGTCTGATTCACATCAATCAAGGCAGGATAGAAATCGAATGTACCGGCTTCAATCTTCGACAAATCCAGAATATCATTAATCAACTGGAGCAACAAATCCGTATTTGTTTCAATGAGGTCTGCATATTCGGACATTTCTTCACGGTTTTCGACATGAGGAAGCATATTGGAGAATCCTACAATAGCATTCAAGGGCGTACGTATCTCATGACTCATATTAGCCAGGAATGCGGATTTCAATTGATTGGCCTGTTCCGCTTTTTCCATTGCTTCATGCAGACGACTATATGCTTTCCGAAGAATGCTGATATAATATATGATAGCAACAATCAGAATTAACAGGAAGATGGAACAGACAATAATTTCAACAGAATACTGCTGAAAAAAAGTCTTGGGCTCATTGACATAAACAGCATCGGCCGGGTAACGGTATGACGGTATATTATGAGCTTTCAATACCGGATAACAAAGATAGGCACTTCCTTTCCCTCCCACTCCACCGGGAATATTCCGGGCCTGTTCACCCTTCAATATCCGATCAAGAATCTCCAGCAGAGAATCGCTGAAAGATTCTGCCGAGACATAGTATCCACCCGCAAAAGTATTGTTCGATAAATCTTCGTGAGAAAGCAGGAACAGAGGCGAAGGAGTAAAATTAGTGATAATCTCCTGAATGTGATCGAAGAGATAGTTGTTATCATTCTCGTTATGCGACTCAAACCATGAATAATAGATAATCCCCGTATTGGATTTATAGCTGCGCAACGTATCGAGTAGCATTTCCGTGGATAATTGAGTGGTGGAAAGAAGCTCCAGACGCAAATCAGGAAAGTTTTCCTCTACGGCTTCTTTCACATCTCGGCGGGTTTCTTCACTGATATACCGATCGTCTGAAATAAAAGCCAGACGTTCCATGTCAGGTATCAGTTTATAAATTAAATCTACGGTCTCCTTGACGTAATAATGCTGCTTCAAGGAAGTGATATTATATTCCCGTCTCCATTCTTCCGCAGAAACACTGTTACTTTCTGTGAGTGGAGCATGAGACAGAAGGATATCCAGAGAAGCAGGCAGACGATCGCGGGCATTTGTCACAACCACCGGGACATCTTTCCATACATCATCAAACAATTCACGGCAAACAATCCATCCCGGATCTCCAATCATCACGATAGCAGTGGGAGGTTCCGGATACTTCTGACGCAAATGGGTGACTACGGCATTCACCTCCATCTCATTCACCAGAGCAGGTACGGAAAGCGATTCCGCCTTCACAGTAACTCCTTGTTTCTGAAGAGCATCATGAAGACACCAATAAAAGTTTTTAGCCCAGGGCAGATTGAAATTAATCGAATTTAAAACCAATACTTCTTTATTTGTATTTTCGGTTCGGGCTGACGCAGATGATAAGAATCCTTCTATAAAAAGGAATAATCCAAGGAAGAATGGAATGATCCGTAACGATTGTTTCATTTGTGGTATTCTATAAATAGCGGAAGCAAAGATAGTATTAATTTCTTTAGTGCAAAAAAAAGGCATCCCAAAACCAATTGAGATGCCCTTTATTATATAAAATTAAGTATCAGAGGATTATGATTTTTTCAAAGCCGCAATACTTTCTTTCAAAGAATTAATGATGCTTTCTGCATCGGCCTGCTTCTTACGTTCCAGTTCAAGAACGGCAGCCGGAGCATTATTGACGAATTTCTCGTTGCTAAGTTTCTTCATCACTCCCTGCAAGAATCCTTCTTTATGCTTCAATTCGGCTTCCATACGGGCGATTTCGGCTTCCACGTCAATCATATTACCCAATGGCACGGCAAATTCGGTCGTTCCTATCATGAAAGAAGAAGCACCTTCCGATTTGCTTTCTACCACTGTTACGGAAGACAAATTACACATCTTGATAATCACCGGATTCAATTTCTCTACCGGATGAGTGCCTACAACCTGCAATTCGAGTTCTTCTTTCAGAGCAATGTTCTTCTGTAAACGGATGCTACGGACATTACTGATGATTTCCTTAGCTACTTCAAACTCTGCCAGGAACTGTTCATTTGCTCCGACCGGTTCAAACAGTTGAGTAACCATCAGACTTTCACCCGGTTCACGCTCACGCAGTTGTTGCCACAATTCCTCTGTGATAAATGGCATAAACGGATGAAGTAGCTTCAGTCCCTGGGTCAGCGCTGTGCGAAGTGTCCAGAGAGCCTCGTTTGCCGCCTTTGGATCCTCTTCTGCCTTCCACAGACGAACCTTAGCCATCTCAATATACCAGTCGCAGAGTTCATCCCACAGGAAGTCATAAACCTTCTGTACTGCAATACCAAGTTCATATTTTTCCATGTTCTCTGTAGCTTCGCGGATCACTGTATTTAAGTGAGACAGAATCCATTTATCCTCTGCACAGAGATCATTTAAGTTCTCCGGCTCTGTCACTGTCTTGCCTTCCAGGTTCATCATGATGAAACGGGAAGCATTCCAGATCTTGTTTGCGAAGTTACGGCTTGCTTCTACCTTTTCCCAGTAGAAACGCATATCATTTCCCGGTGCATTTCCGGTGATCAGTGTCAGGCGGAGTGCATCTGCGCCGTATTTATCGATTACTTCGAGCGGATCAATACCGTTTCCTAAAGATTTACTCATCTTGCGTCCCTGGGAATCACGAACCAGTCCGTGGAACAATACGGTATGGAACGGTGCTTTGCCCATCTGCTCATAGCCGGAGAAAATCATACGGATGACCCAGAAGAAAATGATATCGTATCCGGTTACAAGTACATCGGTCGGATAGAAGTAATCCAGATCTTCTGTCTTATCCGGCCAGCCTAATGTGGAGAACGGCCAGAGTGCGGATGAGAACCAGGTATCTAAAGTATCCGGATCCTGCTCCATGTGATCACATCCGCATTTCGGACATTTCTCCGGTGCAGCCTTTGCTACCACCATCTCACCGCAGTCCGGGCAGTAATAAGCCGGGATGCGGTGTCCCCACCAGAGCTGTCTGGAAATACACCAGTCACGGATATTGTCAGTCCAGTTAAAGTATGTTTTCTCCATACGTTTTGGAAGTAACTGGATGTCTCCGTTTTTCACTGCTTCCACAGCCGGTTTGATCAGTTCATCCATCTTTACAAACCACTGCTGTTTTACCATCGGCTCAACGGTTGTGCCGCAGCGGTCATGGGTTCCTACGTTGTGGGAATGCGGCTCTACTTTTACAAGCAGTCCCTGTTTTTCAAGATCCTCCACCAGTGCTTTTCTGCACTCGTAGCGGTCCATGCCCTCATATTTTCCGGCATAATGGTTCATTGTTGCATCGTCGTTGATGACGGTGATCTCCTCTAAGTTGTGACGTTTTCCAACCTCAAAGTCGTTCGGGTCATGTGCCGGTGTGATCTTTACACATCCGGTTCCGAACTCTTTGTCAACATAAGCGTCTGCGATCACCGGGATCTCGCGGTCTGTCATCGGAAGTTTTAACATCTTTCCGACGATGTCTTTGTAGCGGTCGTCGTCCGGGTTCACTGCAACTGCGGTATCACCAAACAATGTCTCCGGTCTTGTCGTTGCGATCTCAACAAATCTTCCCTCTTCGCCGACAACCGGATAGTTGATGTGCCAGAAGAATCCGTCCTGCTCTTCGTGCTCTACCTCGGCATCTGAGATGGAAGTCTTACATACCGGACACCAGTTGACGATACGGGAACCTTTGTAGATCAGCCCTTTTTCATATAATTTTACAAATACCTCAAGTACTGCCTCAGAGCAGCCCTTGTCCATCGTAAAACGCTCTCTCTCCCAGTCTGCGGAAGATCCCATTTTCTTTAACTGGTTGATGATGCGGCTGCCGTACTCGTCACGCCACTCCCAGCATTTTTCTAAGAATCCTTCTCTTCCAAGATCACGCTTGTCGATGCCCTGTTTTTTCAGGTTCTCGATTACTTTCACTTCTGTTGCGATGGAAGCGTGGTCTGTACCCGGCTGCCATAATGCGTTGTAACCCTGCATTCTCTTATAACGTGTTAAAATATCCTGCATGGTGTTGTCGAGAGCATGTCCCATGTGAAGCTGTCCTGTGATGTTTGGCGGCGGCATCACGATGGTAAACGGCTTTTTGCTGCGGTCAACTTCGGCGTGGAAATAGCCGTTGTCTTCCCATTTTTTGTATAAACGGTCTTCAATGCTTTTTGGATCGTAGGTCTTTGCTAATTCTTTACTGCAATTCTGACACATAATCTGTTCTCCTTTTTTAGTTCTGATAGATAGGCGGTTTTGATTCACAGGACATAATTTCCTATGAATTAAAAAAAGCCCTTCGTATTCCATACGGAATACAAAGGGCGAATATGATCGCGGTACCACCTTTGTTGGTGCTCATGTCCAGCCAGTTCCATATCTGACCGGTCATCCTGTAACGTGGATGAGTCGTGAATACCTGTGCATATCTGCAATGCCTGTTCTTATATCCTGTCATACAGCTATGCTTTCTCAGCATTCCGGTTCAAAAGCTACCTTCCACATATCTTTCTCTGGGATGTCTTTCAGCCGGTGAACTTCCCTCTCTGCAAAGAGTTTATGTGTACTCCTCTTTCTCACAACCTTTGTTTTTTGCTGTTTTTATCATACGAGGGGACGCGGGGTTTGTCAACTGTTTTTTTAGATCTCTTCCTCCACCATACTCTTATTCCTCGTAAACAGATCATAGATACATGGCACCACGATCAGTGTCAGCAGCGTTCCATATAGCATACCGCCCTCTGTCACGATCGCCATCGGCTGCATCATCTCCGAACCGCTTCCAAGTCCCATCGCCATCGTGGACATTGCAAGGATCGTGGTCAGTGCCGTCATTAAGATCGGGCGCAGTCTCGTTCTTCCGGCTGTGACAATCGCCTCCTTTTTATCCATGCCCTCTCTTCTCAGCTGATTGATATAATCGACTAACACGATTCCGTTATTGACGATGACACCCGCTAACATGACAAATCCGATCATGGATACCACGCCGACTTCATTGTCTGTCACAAACAGAGCAAAGAAACCTCCCGTAAATGCAAGCGGAATCGTGAACATAATAATAAAAGGCGACAAAAATGACTGGAACTGTGCAACCATGATAAGATAAATAAATACCACCGCTAAGATCAGCATCAGATACAATTGGTTCATCGCATCCCGGATCGTCTCATCCTCCCCGGTCATGGAGATCTCATATCCATCCGGCAGCTTGATCTTATCTAATCCTTTCTGGATCTGGTTACTTACCAGCGTCACATTGTGATCTTCATCCACACCGGCTGTCACGCTGATATAGCGCGTCTGCGAGCTTCTGTTTATCACATTTAAGGACTCACCTTCCTCAAACTCTGCGATATCTTTCAGGGGAATATCTGTTGTCTCTCCGCTGATACGGTCTGTATAAGGAAATGTCAGCTTACGGATATCCCCTGGCGTGACATCCGCCTGTTCCCCACTCTGCACATATACTTTATAGTCTTTTAAATCCGTCGAGATCGTTGTGGATGACGTATTCGATGCAAGCTGTTTATAGACAAGCTGATACACCTGCGCTGTTGTCATGCCATATTTTGCAGCTTTTTCTTTGTCCACTTTTACCGTGAAAGACGGTGTCGTATCTCCAAGACCATCGTCCACATCTACAGTGCCCTCCGTCTTTTCCACGACTTCTGCGATCTGCCCTGCGAGTTTCTGCAGCTTATCTAAATCTTTTCCGCTGACCCGCACGGAAATACCGCTTCCGAAAAAGGAACTCATATCCGACGCAGAGCTGTCCGTATTCACGTCGCAGTCAAGATCCGCTGTAAGCGCCTGTATCGAGGCAGTGATCTCACTGCCAGTCGCCCCGGAATCATCGATGAGCACGTACATGGTCACACTGTCCGTACTGCCGCCCATCGACATGATTCCACCGCCGCCTGCCATGGCTCCGATCGAATCCACACCGGAGATGCCAGAGATCTTATCCACAACCTCATCCGCGCGCTCCGTCAGTTCCTCAAATGTCAGCTTTTCATCCTCTTTCGCTGAAACCGTGACCGTGAGCTGCTCTGTCTCCATATTCATGTCCATAAAGGTAAATCCTTTGGAAACGGAAAGCGTCACACTTGCCACCAGAAAAACTACCACACAGATCAGTACGATCGGTTTAAACCGCAGTGCCACACGCAGAACTTTTTCATATCCATCTAAAATGCGGTCAAACCACGGATGTTTGATTTCCCTGGTATTCTTCAGCGCACCGGATGCCATCATCGGTACAAACGTCAGCGCCACAATCAGACTTGCCGCTAACGTATAGGCGATCGTGAGTGCAATATCCACAAACAGCTGCCTTGTGATACCCTCCGTAAAAATGATCGGCGCAAACACACAGACCGTTGTGAGCGTGGATGCAAAAATAGCTCCTGCCACCTGTCCTGCTCCTTCAACTGCTGCCTTCCGGATCGATAATCCCTGATTCCTGAGCCGGTAAATATTTTCGATCACGACAATCGAATTATCTACAAGCATGCCGACGCCAAGCGCAAGACCGGACAATGAAATGATATTTAACGATATTCCGGTAAAATACATCAAAACGATTGCAAAAACCACGCTGAGTGGAATAGAGCATGCGATCACCAGAGTCGGTTTGATATCCTTTAAAAACAGAATCAGAATAAGTACGGCAAGAATTGCACCTACAATCATATTTTCCATGACTGACTCCACAATGGTATCAATGTAAACTCCCTGATTCATCAAAATCGTCATGTGAAGTTTGTCATTTTCTTTTTCCAGTGATTCAAATCTGGTTTTGATCCGTTTTGTTACATCCCCGGTAGAGTACCCGGTCTGCTTCTCAATGGAAAGCATAATCGCAGGATTTCCGTTTACCTTGGAATAGGAATCTCCCGTATCGTCCACCACTTCTGTTTCTGCAACATCCGATAAGCGGATTGGCTCGATTCCATCCAGTCCTACATCCACAAGCACAAGATCTTTTAGTTTCTCCACCGACGAAACTTTGTCCCCGACACGCACCAGATATTGTTTCTTATCTTCATTGACATAGCCAGCCGGCATGGAAAAATTCTGTGCTGTCAATATTCCGCCTAATGTTTCCACCGACAAAATCTGATTCAGATCTGCAGAATCAAGCGCGCTCTGCTTTGACTCGTCTAATTTTTCCTGTCCCTGCTCTAACCGGACTTCCCCGACCGCAAGCTGTGCAGACGCTTCACTCATCTCTAAGATCCCGTCGATCTCCATCCGGTTTAACGTTACATACGCATCATCTAAGGTAGTTTTTCCATCTGTAACCTGTTCCTGTGCAGTCTGCAGAGCTGCCATTGCTGTTTGGATCTCAACCTGTTTTTGTGACAGCTGCGTAATCACCTGCGGAATATCATCGATCGAACTAAGACTCACATTTAACGCTGCTAACTGATCTGCCCACTGCTGATTTAAGGATGTATTCAGTTCTAACAGTTCTTCCTGTAATAATTCCAGACGTTTTCCTGCTTCCGCAATGCTCTCCTGATTTTCCCCGGTCATCGCAAGGATCTGATTGATCTGTTCCTGATCTCCGGAAATCTTCGCCTCCTCTAAAAGTTCTTCTATACGTCTGCTTCCATCGTCACTGTTCATCTGGGCTTCTTTTTGTGCCTGTTCAATGTCTGCTTTTAATCCCATTCCCTGTTCATAAATACTCTGGAGTTCCGGGATTGCCCGCTTTATCAGCTCATCGGTCGCTTTCAATACTGTATAATTCTGACTCAGATCTGATTCTGCCACAAACGCCTGTGACTTACCATTGATCACTTCATTTTCTGCCTGTCCAAGCTGGTTTGCAAGCTGATCTTTTCCGCTTTCCATCTGCCTGCGTCCACTCTCCACCTGCTCGGCAGCCTGATCGAGCTGTTCCTGCGGTTCAGTAAACTGTTCCTCGATCTTACTCTGGATCTTCTGATTCAGTGCATCGATTTTATCCTGATCTAATGTGACATGAATGTTCTCTTCCACAGTTCCGGTTGTAGAAACAGATGCCACACCGTCGATACTCTCAAGCACCGGCGAAAGTTCATTTTCCACATAATCCGAAATCTCTGACTGCGTCATGCCTTCCACATCGGCAGATGCCACCATTACAGGCATCATATCCGGGTCGATCTGCATGATCATCGGCTTCCCGGCACCATCCGGAAAACTGCCCTCTAACTGGTCTAATTTCTGCTGGATCTCGATAATGACCGAATCCATATTGGCATTCTGCTCATACTCTAAGATCACCATCGAATAATTATCGTAGGAGGCAGAACTCACATTTTTGATGCTCGAAGTCGTCGCCATGGATGCCTCGACAGGTGCTGTCACATCGGATTCCACTTTCTCCGGGCTTGCCCCCATATCCGTCGTAATGACTAAGGCATATGGCAGACTCATATCCGGCAGTAGATCTGTGGTCATTTTGGTTAGGGATACGGCTCCTAACACAATGACTAAGATCACGCCTACGATCACAGTATACGGTTTCTTCACACTTAATTTTGACAACACTCTCTTTTGTCCCTCCACCTGAATACGCAAGACATTTGTAATAAACACCTGGCAGCAAATATTTTGCCACAATATATTTAGTTTACCTGTTTCAAAATGGATTGCAAGACTTTCGTACCAGTTTATATTTTTTTAGATTGCTGATTAAGGCAGAATCCTGTGCACAAAAAAGCCCCTGTCAGCTATACACCTATACAAAACTGACAAGAGGCTTTTCTCTTATACCTGCTGTATTCCTACTCTTCCTCTGATTCCTCATCATCCACGATCGCTGCCGTAGCACCTGATACTGCTGACACTACTGCAACCACAGTCGCTATGATGACTACTACAAGTAAACAAATCAGAAAAATCCATAATCCTGTCTCTGTCATATTCCTCTCCATTTCTATGTGTATTTTACAAAGATCCAGCCTGTCCGTTCTTGTCTGCACCCATGTACCCCAACACATCCGATCCTTTATTTCTACTAATCATAGATAATAGTATAGCACACAACCGGCTTATTTACCAGTGACATTGTCAAAGATTTTCATCAAAAATAAGAGTTAAAAAATGAGACCACCCATATGGCAGTCTCATTTTTATGTAGTACAGCAATCCGTTTATTAACCCTTTACGCTTCCAAGTGCAACACCCTGTACGATGTGTTTGGATAAGATCAGATATACAATGATAACCGGGAAGATGGAAAATGCGATCATCACATATACCTGCCCCATATCAAACTTGAGCCAGTCAGCCGCACGCAGCTGTGCGATTAAGATAGGCAGTGTTTTTTTCTTGTCATCATGTAAGATCAATGCCGGTGTGAAGTAGTTGTTCCAGCTGCTTACGAATGTGAAGATCATCTGCACAGCAATTGCCGGTTTCATCAGTGGCATTACAATTGCATTGAAGGTACGGAATTCACCGGAACCATCGATACGTGCTGCCTCGATCAGTGACAACGGCAGTGTACTCTCCATATACTGTTTCATATAGAAAAATGTAACCGGAGCCGCAATCGTCGGCACGATCAGAGGTATAAAGGAATCCTCTAAGTTCATGTTGGAAACAAGTTTGATAAATCCAAGTGCAGTTACCTGTGTCGGAATCATCATGATCATCAAAATAAACGGATAAATGTATTTTTTCAGTTTGAAATCATATGCATGGATCGCATAAGCTGTCATCGTTGAAAAATATACGCTGAGTACTGCACTGAGCGAAGAAACGATCAGACTGTTGAACATACCGTTCCATACCGGAAGCGTTCCATTTCTCAAATTCTTCCAGTTTTCCCACAGATGGCTGCTCGGAACCAGCGTAAAACCTGACTGTAACTCACCGTTTGATCTGGTTGCATTGATAAACAGTACATAAAACCAGAACAGACACAATATGGAAACAATGATCAGTACGATATATGCGATCAGTCTTCTTGCATGAATTCCTACACCTTTTTTCAGATTACGATTTTCATTCATGATCTTCACCCCTTCCTCTTATCATTGCCGGTTATCTTAAATACTACCAGACTTAAAATACCTGTAATGATAAACAGAACAACTGACAGTGCACCAGCCATACCATAGTTCTTACTATAGAGATGTTTATTTAAGAACATGATCAGCGTCATGGTAGAACGCATCGGGTCACCGGTTCCATTGGTTAAGATCTGCGGTACATCGAATAACTGTAAACCACCGATCAGAGATGTAATAACCACATATACAAGAATCGGACGTAACAATGGCAATGTGATCTGCCAGAATACCTGCGAAGAAGTTGCCCCATCAACTTCCGCTGCCTCAAACAGAGAGGTATCGATACCCATCATGCCTGCCATCAGAAGGATCGTCGTATTACCAAACCACATCAGACAGTTCATCAATGCGATCAGCCCTCTTGCACTTCCTACATTCGATAAAAATTTATACGGTGTATCAACCAATCCAATCTGCATCAGCATTGAGTTGATGGGTCCTCCATCAGAGAACAACGTAAAGAACAACATGGAAAATGCAGATGCCATGATCAGATTCGGCAGATATACAACTGTTTTAAAGAAACGGGTTCCTTTTAATTTAAGACGTACATCGGAGAACCAGGCGCCAAGTACCAGTGATAAAATGATCTGCGGCACGAAACACATGATCCATAATACCATAGTATTTTTTGTATAAACCCAGATATCTCCATCAGAAAAGAGTTTTTGATAGTTTGCAAGCCCGACAAACTTTGGTCCGACCTGTGTCAGTCCTGACATATAGTTTTCAAAGAAACTGTTGTAAATAGTGCTGACTAATGGGATCAGCTGAAAAATAACGTATACTACAATAAATGGAATCAAAAAGATATACCCCCATTTATTGTACCTTACTACCTTTCCACTACTTTTTTTCATGATAATCTGACCTCCTTTTTCAGAGTGTATTATTTTCATCCACAGAGCTCACAGCATCCTTCACCTTTATCCTGTGTAAACATGCTGTCAGCTCTGCGCTTGGCATTTTAACCTGAATAAACCGCACCTGCCTTCCTTATTGCATTCCGGCAGGCGCAGCTTTTCATTCATAACAACAGAATATCCGCAGAGCGTGCTTTCCATTGTTATTTTTAGATCATTCATCTTCTTAATATGTTAATTCCGGATATTTCTCTAAAACTGATTTGTAAAACAAGTCTAATGCCTCTTCTTTCGTTGCACTTCCTTCAAAATAGTTCTTCATTGCATGCTGAAATTCTTCGTTGCATCCCTGATCGTATGAAGAAAGATTACTTAAATCAAGTTTGGATACACCCTCATTATAAATACCAAGCGGATTCTGTCCGCCTAAGATTTTACTTGCGTAAGAGCTGTCTGCCATCTCAACGATTACATCCTGATTGTTTACAAAGTCATCATCTTTCTCGATGATCTCTCTCATAACATCATCATTGGTTGTCATCTGAAGCAAGATATCTTTTACAAGACTCTGGTTATCCGTTCCTGTTGCTGCACAGATCCATGTACCACCCCAGAAAAAGCCCTGTGGTCCTTCGGTTGCACCCCAGCCGCCGTTGTAACCGATACTGCCTTCGGTATCTGCTGCCATTGAGAAGTTTACTAACCATGCAGGTCCAAAGTAGCAGAATACATTTCCTTCCGGATAGA
>OHTA01000893.1_pt1 | contig 17253 bp, 17 predicted proteins | sample 1578851 | NCBI WGS metagenome assembly OHTA01 (sample SAMEA3879578, study PRJEB24766) | human gut metagenome | biome: human-associated habitat; feature: feces | place: USA | collected 1985/1987 | reverse complement strand
CGCCCGTCCCCAGACGCACCATACCGCCGGAGGGACGGCGCTTGCCGTCCAGCACTTGCATCAGGGTGGACTTGCCCGCGCCATTGGGCCCGGCGATGATGAGCCGCTGGCCGCGGCAGACCGTATAGGTAAAGGGTTCCAGCAGAGTCCGGTCGCCGATCTTGATGGTCAGGTTCTTGAGCAGCACCAGCTCATTCCACGGTTCTACGTCGTATTCGAAGCGGAATTTGAGCTGATTCGTCTCGTCCTGCGGAGCCTCTGTGATCTCCAGCTTCTCCAGCTGTTTGCGGCGGCTCTGGGCCATCTTGGTGGTGGAGGCGCGGACGAGGTTGCGGTCGATGTAGTCCTGCAGTTTTTCAGCCAGCGCCACATCGGCGTCATGCTGCTTCTGGCGCAGGGCGTCAGCGGCTTCCTTTTGGGGCAGGTAGGCCGAAAAATTGCCCTTATAGGTGGTCATGGTCTGGAAGGAGACCTCCCAGATCTTGGTACAGACATTGTCGAGGAAATAGCGGTCATGGCTGACCACCAGAACCGCACCGGAGTAGCCTTTGAGGTAACTTTCCAGCCATTCCATCGTGGCAAAATCCAAGTGGTTGGTCGGCTCGTCCAGAATAAGGACATCCGGCTTTTCCAGCAGGAGCTTTGCCAGACGCAGACGGGTCAGCTCACCGCCGGACAGAACGCCCACGTTCTTGCCCCATGTATCCTGCGCAAAGCCCATGCCGGACAGCACCTTTTTGATGTTGACGTCCATGTTGTAGCCGTCGGCCGCGTCGATGATGTTTTGCAGTGCATCGTGCTTTTCCAGCAGCGAAGGGTCATTTGGAGCGGCCGCCATCTTCTTTTCCAAGATCTGCATCTGGGCCATCGCGTCCAGCACAGGGGCAAAGGAAGAGCGCATCTCCCCGTAAATATCAAGTGTCGTGTCAAGCTTTGCGTTCTGTTCCAGATAGCCCAGCGTCACGCCGTGGGTCACACTGAATTCCCCGTCATAGTCGGTGTAAATGCCGGTCAGGATCTTGAGGAGCGTCGTCTTGCCCGCGCCGTTCTGACCCACGATGCCGATGCGGTCTTCCTTTTCTACACTGGCGCTCACGTCGTGCAGGACGACCTTTTCGCCAAAGCTCTTTCCGAGTTTTTCCAAATGAATCAGCATAATAATCTTCCGTGTTCTTTTCCAGTAGGGGTGGATACGGACGTCCCGCCGCCGTTACGGCTGATGGCGGCGGTGCTTGAGGCCGAGGTTCGCCAGCTCTTCCGGTTCCATCACCAGAGGATACAGCTCTTCCAGTGAGGCGATCTCGTAGGTAGGTGTCACCTTGCCCGGGTTCTCCGCATGGCCGGGATTGAACCAGCAGGTGTCAAGACCTGCATTCACGCCGCCCTGAATGTCGCTGGTGAGGCTGTCGCCCACCACCAGAACGTGCTCCCGGTTCTCCACGCCCAGTGCGCGAAGAGCGGCGTCAAAGATGCGGCGACTGGGCTTTTCGCTGTCCAACTTCTCAGAGACAAAGACGTCCTCAAGGTAGTTCCGGATGCCCGACTCCGCCACCCTGCGGCTCTGTACCTTCTCGAAGCCGTTGGTCACGACCGCCAGCGTCGCTACCTCCGAAAGCTCGCCGAGGACATCCAGCACATTGGAGGTCATCAGGTCGGGGTGGGTGGACAGGCGCTCGAGGTAGCAGCGGTTCATCTCCACGCCATCGCCTGCTGCATTGATGGCCTTGAGGAAGCGGGTAAAACGCTCCCCCATCAGCTTATCGCGGCGGATCTGGCCTTTTTCCAGCTGACGCCACAGCTCTTCGTTGATGGTGCGGTAGGTCTGCACCGTCTCGGCGTCCGGCTCGATGCCATATTCCACCAGCGTTTCAGCCAGAGCCTTGCTTTCGGCAGCGTCGAAATTCAGAAGTGTATTGTCCGCATCGAAGAGGATGCAATAGTATTTTGCCATTTGTCTTTCCCTTCTCTATCATTTTTTCGTGCAGCCCGCCGCTCAAAAGCGGGCGCGGCAACGGCTGCGGTTTGAGAACAGCGAGAAGCCAGCCCCGCCCGGCAGAGCTGGCTTCTCGTAATTTTTATCCTTCCAGCGTCATTTCATAAGCTTCCTCGTCAGACTGCTCCGGTAGATTGCCGCCGCAGTCCGGCTTCGGCTTACAGGAGCACTCTTTTGCGATGCACTTCGCCATCTGCTCCTCCGTCACGCCGTTCTCGATATTCTCCCAGTCCATGTCGTAGTAATCCACGTTGCCGTCCGTCACATCTTCTGCACCGGGCAGCCCGGGAACTCGCATTTCTTCACAGACCATCGGCTCGCCTCCTCTCGGCCCAGCCTATGCAGCCGGACGCAGAAGGGTGAAACTTATTCTGCCTTGCTCTCGGTTTCCTTGCTGGCAGAGGCCTCGGACTTGGACTCCGAGCTGGACTCGGCTTTGGACTCCGGCTTCGATTCCGACTCTGCCTTGGAACTGCCCGACGTGCTGGACGATGCAGACGAGGAGCTGCTGGTGCTGTGGGAGGAGCTGCTGCCGGAACTGCCCGAGCTTGCAGAGGAAGACGAAGCGGATGTATTGCCGGAAGAACCGGCATTAGACGAGGACGGGCTGCTGGCAGGAGCAGACTCGCTGGACACACCGCTGCCGATGGTGATGGTCAGGGTGTTGCTGCTCACCTTGCAGTCGTTATAGGTGACGACTGCGTGGATCTTGTAGGAGGCGTTGACCATCGAGCTGTCCACCACAACGGTGATGGTGGATTTGCCCGCCGCCTGCGTGACCTCCTGCCCATTGGCGTACCAGCGCAGATGTTCGGACTTGGCATACTTGCCGCTGAGGTTGGCCTTGAAGGTATAGGAGCTGCCCACAGCCCCCTTGCCCTCGCTGGTGATGTGGACGGACGCAGCGCCAAACACCGCCGTGACATCCAGATTCTGCTTGAAATCGGTATCGGTGCGGGTCTTGCTGGTGAGGCCGTCGCTCCACTTGACGAAGACATAGCCATCCGCCGGGACAGCCGTCACCGTGATGGACTTGCTGGGGTCGGTGACGGTATAGGTCACAGAGTTGTTGCCGGTATCGCCGCCCACGCTCAGGGTGCCGCCGCCGTTCTTGTCCACATGGTAGTGGGCCTCGAACTTCTTGCCCTCGCTGGAGCTGGTGCTCTCACTGCTGCTCGAGCTTTCGGAGCTGCTGGCGCTTTCGCTCAGGCTCCCGCTGGAGCTTGCAGCCTCCGAACTGGGCGCGGCCACTGCGGAGCTGGGGTTGGAGACATACTCCATCGTGCGAGTGGGGATGTTGTTGGTGTCCGGGCGGCGGTCATCGGTCTGACAGGCATGGGTGCGGATATAATTCAGCACAGCTTTGAGGCCGACGCTCTTGAGGTGGATGTCGCCGCTGGTATAATAGTCCGCGATGCCGTAGCCGTCGCTGCCTTTGAGAGCTTCGGCAGAGTTGAGGAAACGGACTCCCAGCTGCTCGCACATATTCAGAAGAGCCATATTGAAGTCGTCGATCTTGGACTGGTCCATGTGGGGATAGTTGGAGTGATCGACCGGGACAGGCGGCACGGTGTTCACGATGATGTCGGTATAGGGGTAGCTCTGCTGGACGGCTTGAACCAGCGCCGTATAGTGGGCGATGAAGTCCGAGACTTCCATGCCGGTGTCGTTGGTGCCGAAGGTCATAACCACCCGGCGGGGCTTCATCATGGCTACAGCCTGCGGGATGGTGTAGTGGTTCGAATCTTTCTTAAAGGTAACGATGCCCTCGTTGAGCGCCGCCTGCGTACCGATGCCCTCCTTCGCGCAGAACTGCTGCAGCGAGATGAGGCCGTTGTTGTAGAGGCGGACGGTATTGGAGTCGCCCAAGAAGAGGGTGTCGTTCAGGTAATCCGCACCGGCGTCGGCGGTCTCCGTCAGCAGGGCGGCAGAGGCGTTGTCGATCTGGTAATGGCCCGACAGGTCTTCACCCGGAGCGGGGTCTGCCGCCGGCTCAGAGACCGAGGGCGCGGGGGCGTCGCCGCCCTTTTTCAAGAGCGCGGTCGTGATGCCGAAGGTCAGCAGCACGGCCAGAACACAGAGAACGCAGACCAGAACGGCCCGCTTCTGCATGAGAGTCATATTTTCTTTTTCCGATTGCATTTTTCGACTCATAAACACGATTCCTCTCGTTCAGGAATGGGAAAGCTCGTCCACAGGGCGGAGGATCCATTCCGTCAGTTCCTTGCAGTCTGCGGCCATAAAGACCGGTGCAAAGGGGGCGACCTCCTCCCTGCTGCCGTAACCGTACAGCACCGCGGCGGCGTCCAGCCCGCAGTTCCTTGCGCCCTGCATATCGTCGCAGCGGTCGCCGACCATCAGAACCCGCTTGCCCTGCATGACCGGCTGGTCGAGGACATGACGGATGACGTCGGTCTTGTTGTCACGGCTCTCGTCCATTGACGCGCCGCCCACGAACGAAAAGTAGGAGGAAAGCCCCTGCTCTTCCAGAATGGGCATCACGACATGGGTGGGCTTGCAGGTGGCCGTGCAGAGGGTCAGCCCTGCGGCCTTGAGGCGGCCCAGCATCTCCACCACGCCGGGGTAAGCATCTCCCTCATGGCTGCCCTTGACGGCATAACTCGTGCGGTAGCGCTCGGTGGCCTCCTCGATCTTGGCGGGGTCCGAAAAATGCTCGCCAAAGCTCTTGCGGAGGGGCGGGCCAATGTAGCGGTTCAGGTCGCTCCGGGCAACATCCACGCCCATCGCCTTAAAAACTTCTTCCAGTGTATTGAGAATGCCGGGGGCGGAATCAATGAGCGTACCGTCCACGTCAAACAGGATCGCATCGTAGTGCAGCAAGGTCAGGTTCCCCTTTCTCTTAGATAAACACTATATAGTATAGCACAGATTTCGATATTCAGCAATTCCAACAAAACACTTTTCAGACTTTTATACATATTTTTATGCAGGCCCCCGCTGCACGAGCGCTCCCGACGCCGGGCATTCGCTCTGTATTTCCCGGGAACAGTAAGGCCCCTCTGCGCAGTCCGTCCTGCACAGAAGGGCCTTTTGTCCGTTTTTACTTTCTCCTCTCACCTGACATCAGCTCTCGGTGGTGGTGCAGGTGTTGTTCTCCGTCGAGGGATAGTAGAGGTTGTTGGCGATAAATTCCAGCTTCTCCTTCAGCACCAGCTCAAGATTCGCCACGGCGTGGACCATGTTGGTGGCAGAGTCGTTGACCTCCAGCAGCTTGCACAGGTCAAGCTCCTCCATGCTGAGGGCCGCCTTCATCTTCTGGGTCTCGGCACAGAGGATATGGCTCAGCGCCGACTCCTGCAGAGCGATGCTCTCCATCAGGTCGATGACTGCCTGATCGAAGGTAACGCGCGGCAGGGCGGGACAATCGCAGGCAACACAGTGGGTGCAGTTGGTGGTATCAGCCATAAGAAGGACCTTCCTTTCTCTCATAGGGATAGGGCACAGTCCATCCTATGTACAGCCCCGCCCGGATGTCACTCCGGCTTTGCGGCCTTCTGCACTTTTTCAATGGTATCGCGGTAGCCGCCGGAGCCATACTGGATGCAGCGGTTGATGCGGCTGATGGTGGCGGTGCTGATCTCCACGGCCTTCACGATCTGGTCGTAGGTACTGCCGTTGAGCAGAAGCTTCGCCGCTTCCAGCCGCTGGGCCATATCGGAGATCTCCTTGACCGTGCAGAGGTCCTCAAAGAAGTTATAGCACTCCTCCCGCGTCTCCAAGCTGAGGATCGCATCGAACAATGCATCGGTGGTGGGGTTTTTTCTGGGGTTTTTATCCGCCATAGCTGCCTCCTTTGCGGCACTTCATGGATAGTAATTCAACTTTTTCATGCGATGGCAGCAGCATGGAATCACCTATTTATGCTGTTTTCCTGCTGCACGATTTTTTGCCTTGCTCTTGTGATAGAATAGAGGATCTTTCATACTCTTGTTACGTTAGTACTTTAGCACTTGAAAGCGCAAAAGTCAAGCATTTTGATTTTCTTTAGCAAAGATTATCAGATTTCATCTGTTCTCGTGTTCAGTTTTATTCATCTCACGTTTGAACAAAAATCGTCTAAAATTTCTTATCTTCGCCGCCGCAAAAATGGAAGAGTCTCCTAACTTGCCCAAAATATATTGACAAATTATGAAATCGGGACTAAAGTATACACAATCATTCGGCAAATGCAATGAACAGGACATGACTTTTCGCATTCCCTGCGCTCAGAGAGCCGCCATTCCGGTGCAAGGCGGCAGCACAGTGCGATCAGCCCTCACCTGCGAGCAGCCTGCGTGAACCCCATTTTGGGCAGTAGCGCGTGGCCGTTCAGCCCACGTTACAGGGCAGCGTATCGGCGGCCAACCGCCTGTACGCGCAAGCGGCTGCTCCTGAAAGCAGCAAACGAAGTGGTACCGCGGAGAACGACCGGTGTGCATACGCCGTTTGGCCTTCGTCTTCGAGGAAGATAGGATGCATCCTTGTGTTCTATCCTTCCAGTGAGGACGGGGGCTTTTTTCACCCTCCGGGCCGTTTCGCCTGCTCTGCTTTTGGGCACAGCCGCCCTGCCTGACACGTTGCCGGTTGCCGGTGTGAAAGAAAGGAAAGAGGTATAGAGAAATGAATACGCTGGTCATCGTTTTGATCGCAGCTGTGTGTCTGTTCGGCGCTTATACGCTGTACGGCCGCTGGCTGGCCAACAAATGGGGCATCGACCCCAAAGCCAAGACTCCCGCAGTCGTCCACGAGGACGGCCGTGACTATGTCCCCACCAACGGCTGGACCGTCTTTGCACATCAGTTCAGCTCCATCGCCGGTGCTGGCCCTGTCACCGGTGCCATTCAGGCCGCAGCCTTTGGCTGGCTGCCCGTCCTGCTGTGGGTGCTCATCGGCGGCATCTTCTTCGGTGCTGTCACCGACTTCGGCGCTCTGTACGCTTCCGTCAAGAACGACGGCAAGAGCATGGGTATGCTGATCGAAAAGTACATCGGTAAGACCGGCCGTAAGCTGTTCCTGCTGTTCTGCTGGCTGTTCTGCGGCATCGTCATCGCTGCCTTCGCAGACATGGTCGCCGGCACTTTCAACGCCTTCGGCGCAGACGGTGCTCTGGTCGAGGCTGCTCAGACCAACGGTGCTGCCGGTATGGTCTCTATCATGTTCATGGTCTTTGCAGTCGTCTTTGGTCTCATCCAGAAGAAGTTCAACTTCTCCGGCTGGAAGGAGAGCGTCATCAGCATCGTCTTCATCGTGCTTTCCTTCGTCATCGGTGCAAATCTGCCGATCATTCTGGGCAAGGCTGCATGGAGCTATATCACCTTCGTCTACATCTTCTTTGCCGCTGTTCTGCCCATGTGGCTGCTGAAGCAGCCCCGTGACCACATGACCACCTTTATGTTCGTGGCCATGATCGTGGGTGCTGTTCTGGGCCTGATCGTCAACCATCCCGTCATGAACCTGCCGGTGTTCACCGGCTTTACCAACGCCAAGCTGGGCACCATGTTCCCCATCCTGTTCGTTACCGTTGCCTGCGGCGCTGTTTCCGGTTTCCACAGTCTGGTGTCTTCCGGCACCTCCTCCAAGACCGTTACCAATGAGAAGGATATGCTGAAGGTCGGCTACGGTGCCATGGTGCTGGAAAGCCTGCTGGCTGTCATCGCCCTGTGTGTTGCCGGTGCTTCTGCTGCTGCAGACGGCACCCCCGCAGACGGCACTCCGTTCCAGGTCTTCAGCCGCGGCGTTGCCAGCTTCTTCGTGGGCTTTGGCCTGGACCAGCACTTTGCCTCTGTGTTTATGACCATGTGCGTTTCCGCACTGGCCCTGACCAGTCTGGATGCTGTGGCCCGTATCGGCCGCATGAGCTTCCAGGAGCTGTTCAGCGTGGATGACATGGAGCACGCTGAGGGCTGGCGCAAGCTGCTGTGCAACGTCTACTTCTCTACCTTCATCACTCTGGTGTTCGGCTTCATCCTGACCAAGATCGGCTACGCCAACATCTGGCCCCTGTTCGGTTCTGCAAACCAGCTGCTGAGCGCTCTGGTTCTGGCCACTCTGTGCGTGTTCCTGAAGGTCACCGGCCGCAGCAATAAGATGATCTTCCCTCCGCTGGTCATCATGCTGTGCGTCACCTTCACCGCTCTGGTGCAGCGCCTGATCGCTATGGTCAAGGCCATCAGCAATGCCGCTGCTGTCACCATCCCCGCTGGCGAGACCACCTGGGGTGCTGTGTTCATTGCTAACGGCCTGCAGCTGATCCTGGCTGTGCTGCTGATCGTTCTGGGCCTGAACATCGTGTTCCACTCCTTCAAGGCCTATAAAAACGCTGAGCACAACAGCGAGGCAAAGGTCTGATCTCTCAGGTTTGAGCATCGCTTAACAGAATAGGCAAAATGCCGCTGACGGAATTAAAAGCCGTCGGCGGCATTTTTATTTTATATGATTCGTGTTTGTGGCGTCCTGCGGGCCGCTCCAAACACTTTTTCACCAGAAAAGCTCCATCGAAACAGTGCATTTTGACAGTAAATGCTATGGATCATCGCGGCCCCTCTTGTGAAAAGCGAAGCCCGGAGAATCCGCAGATTCTCCGGGCTTCGTTAATAACAAATAATTTTTCCGCTAAAAATAGCCATAGCGCACGCGGCGGCTATTCCAAATCAAAAATCAAACGTTCGCTTCTTCCCATGTTTGAAGGACCGCCATCTGTACTGGGGTATGGAACCAGTGCTCCCCGCCCTCCATGATCGTCAGATGCGCTCCGCTTTCCTGACGGAAGCGCTCGATCATGGTGCAGCTGGTCAGGGCATCCTGATCTCCGTAGAGCACCTGCGTGCGGCCATGCCAGTTCAGCGGATGTTCCCGCACCCAGCACAGATACGGCCACGAGAGGGTCTCACCAAGATCCGTGGGGATCTCCCCTGCCCGCCGCAGCTGTTCCTCGGTCACATGGGCATATTGCATCATATTCGTGATGAGAGCTTCCATATCCACCACCGGAGAGACCAGCAGGGTCTTTTCCGGGACGTCGGCCTGCAGTGCCTGCATGGCAAGCCACGCGCCGATGCTCACACCATACAGCCGGATATGCGCCCACACCGGCTTCATGCGGGCATAGACAGCCTGCAGTTCCGGGACCACCACCCATGGCAGTAGCTGCTCCGGGCTGTTTTTCCGTGCGCCATGCTCGGGCAGGTCGATAGCCAGCACCTGCCAGCCAGCTTCACAGGCTGTAGCGGCAAAACGTTCTGCCTCTTCCTTGCAGCCGTTCTTACCATGGAGATAGAGATAGACCTTGCGGCTCCGTTCGCCGTACAGGACGGCCGGGACGCCCGCAAGAGTCACAGTTTGTTTTTTCATAAGGGATTCTCCTTATCCGATCATGCTCTCCATTCGGAGAGACGTTTTGTATACACTGCGCATTGCTTTTCGTCCTCCCTTCTTTCTGTTTTCTCTATGATAGCACATCCGCCCGGCAAACACAAACAAAAAGGAGCCGCAGCGCCCTGTTACGGGTACTGCAGCTCCCACATTCAACCAAAAGGTTAAATTACTTCACCATGCTTGCAACTTCAGCAGCGAAGTCGTCAGCACGCTTCTCCAGGCCTTCGCCCTTCTGGAAGCGGGTGAACTTGATGATCTTGATGTCGCCGCCCAGATCCTTAGCGACCTTAGCGGTGTACTGAGCAACGGTCAGGTCGCCGTCCTTGACGAACTCCTGATCGACCAGGCAGTTCTCCTTGAAGAACTTCTTGATCTTGCCCTCGATCATCTTCTGCTTCACAGCCTCGGGCTTGTTAGCGGTCTTGGGATCGCCAGCCATCTGAGCCAGCATGATCTCCTTCTCCTTGGCCACGACCTCAGCGGGGACAGATGCCTCATCGACATAGCCGGGGTTTGCAGCTGCGACCTGCATAGCGATGTCCTTGCCGTAAGCAGCGAACTCGTCCTTAGCCTCGATGCCGTTGGTGGTCTCGAAGTTGACCAGAATGCCGTGGGTGCCGCCGCCGTGGACGTATGCAGAGCAGACGCCCTCGTAACGGACGAAACGGCGAACCTTGATGTTCTCCTTGATGACCAGGATCAGGTTCTTCAGAGCCTCGTCAACGGTCTCGCCGTTCTCGGTCTTGCAAGCCATCAGAGCCTCAACATCAGCAGGGTTCTGCTTCATGATGACCTGAGTTGCCTCCTTGACGAAAGCAACGAACTTGTCGTTCTTGGCAACGAAGTCGGTCTCAGCGTTGACCTCGATGACAACACCCACCTTGCACTCGGGGCAGTAGTCAGCGTAGACCATACCCTCGGCAGCGGTGCGGCTTGCCTTCTTGGCAGCGGTAGCCAGACCACGCTCACGCAGGATCTCGATTGCCTTCTCGAAGTTGCCGTCAGCCTCGGTCAGAGCCTTCTTGCACTCCATCATGCCGCAGTCGGTCTGCTTGCGCAGTTCCATAACGTCCTTTGCAGAAATAGCCATTTTCGTATTCTCCCTTACACGTTATTTTGTTGTTTGTGGGATGGGAAATCAGGCGTTTGCTGCATCCTCAGCGGGAGCGGCCTCCTGGTTGCCCTGCTTGCCTTCCAGCACAGCGTCAGCCATAGCGCCAGCGATCAGCTTGACAGCGCGGATAGCGTCGTCGTTGCCGGGGATGACGTAATCGATCTCATCGGGGTTGCAGTTGGTATCAACGATAGCAACGATGGGGATGTTCAGCTTGCGGGCCTCAGCAACAGCGATGCGCTCCTTGTGAGGATCGACGATGAACATAGCCTTCGGCAGGGTCTTCATGTTCTTGACGCCGCCCAGGTACTTGTCCAGCTTCTCCATCTCCAGCTCCAGCTTGGCAACTTCCTTCTTGGGCAGCAGCTCGAAGGTGCCGTTCTCCTTCATCTTAGCCAGCTGATCCATACGGTCGATGCGCTTGCGGATGGTGCGGAAGTTGGTCAGCATACCGCCCAGCCAGCGAGCATTGACATAGTGCATGCCGCAGCGCAGAGCCTCGTCACGGATGGACTCCTGAGCCTGCTTCTTGGTGCCGACGAACAGGATGTCGCCGCCCTCAGCTGCAACTTCCTTCACGTAGTTGTAAGCCTCGTCCAGCTTCTTGACGGTCTTCTGCAGGTCGATGATATAGATGCCGTTGCGCTCGGTGAAGATATACTTCGCCATCTTGGGGTTCCAGCGGCGGGTCTGGTGACCAAAGTGAACGCCTGCCTCGAGAAGCTGCTTCATAGAAACGACTGCCATAGTAAAATTACCTCCAAAATTTGTTTTGCCTCCGCACACCGTGATCTGCACAGTACATCGGGTACCGGCAGACTGCCCTCCACTCGTAAGAGCACAAAAGGGCATAGTGATGCGTGTGTAATGCTTTGTTATAGTACCACAAAAAGAATGCGGTTGCAAGTGTTTTTCTCTGTTTTTTACAAAGAAAAACGTTATTTTTCTCTTATTTGCCCTTTGGCGGTGCGCTGAAGGCCGAAAGGCCCATGCGATCCAGCGCATATCCTTTGCCGAACATCAGGTCGTACTGCAGCAGCCAGTGCTCCGCGCACCACCGCTGCTGGAACTCTGTGGGCTCCTGCGTGGTGGTGCCGTCCAGATTCATAGTGGTTCCGCGGGTGTTGGTGCGGCTGGCCACACGCAGCTGACGGTTCAGGAACTGGAAGTAGAGCGGCTCTTCCAGACCGTAGATATCCATCATCACCGGCGAGATATCGTAGGCGGCAATGGTGCCAAGGTCTACCTGCTGGTCGGAGTAGTTGGACCACATCAGCAGGGTGGTCTGGTGCAGGCGGGGGTCTGCGCTGGAATCGCTGGCATAGCCGGTGGCGGTATAGACGTCATAATTGGAGTCGATAGGGTTGTAGTGGTCGCCCCAGAACACCAGAATGACCGGCTCGTCCACCTGAGAGAAGTATTCGGTCAGCCTGCCCAGCATGGCGTCCGCGTCCCGGATGCCGGTGGCAAAGTCCTCCAGTGCACCCACGGTGCTGGGCTTGAGGCCCGTGGGATGGGACACCACCTTTACACGCTCGTCGTCCGGGTAGTTGTCCTTATTATAATTGGTATGGTTCTGCATGGTGACGGCGTGCAGGAACACCGGCTTATCCGAGGAGGCCTTCATGCTCTCGTACTGCTGGATGATCTGGTCTGCCATGGAATCATCGGTAACAAGGCCGCTCGTCCAGTAGTGTTTCCGGACCTTGGTCACGCCATGCATATCCTCAAGGCTGATAAAATCGTCAAAGCCAAGATTGGGGTAAGCCTTGTCGCGGCTCCAGTATTTTGCCCAGAAGCAGTGCACGGCAGCGGTCTGATAGCCCTGGCTCTTGAGATAATTGGGCATGGCAAACATGGGCTTGGTCACATGCTGCTGGTAGGGCTTGCTGCCGCTGGGCAGGAAGGACACCGAATAGCCGGTCAACGCCTCAAACTCCACATCGCAGGTACCGCCGCCAAAGCTGGGGCTGTAGGCCCGGCCGTAGGCGCTGGTCTGCTGCAATGCATGCAGGTTTTTGGAGACGTCCGTATCAAAGGTGATGCCGTACTGTTCCAGCTCCGAGACATCCCAGTAGGACTCGTCCATCACATAGATGATGGTGGGGTCCTTCACCTGCTCGTCCTTGGCAGTGACGGCACTGTAGCTGGTGGAATACAGCGGACTGGTGTTGAACTTCTGGCTCTCGTCCACATTGTCCAGCAGAGCATCCACTGCTTCCTGCGAGTATTCCTCCGGCTTATCGATCTCCAGATTGGTGAGGTTCGTCATAAAGCCAGTGATCACGCCATAGTAGCGGTAGTAACGATCCTGCATCCATGCGTCCGGCACAATGCCGACGGCCCGGGTGACGACAGGCTGTAAGTACACGCCGAACACCAGCAGGCAGAGGGCTGCAGCCGTGGCGGCAGAGCCCGCCAGCCGGGGCAGCCAGCGCTGTTTGTGACGGCCGCGGAACAGGAAGAAGCTGCCCACTGTCAGTGCCAGCACCACGATGATGGTGCCGACCATGCTGGTCTGGATCTTGAGGCCCGCAGCGGACGCCACGCCGGCAGCTTCCGACACCTGTGCCAGATCCCACGGCAGAAAGGGCTCGCCGCGCAGCTGCAGGGTATAGAAGTTCACCGCACAGGGCGCACAGCCCAGCACCGCCATACCCAGCGTGGACAGCGGCGGGCAGCGGAATACCCAGTCCAGCAGCAGCCACACCAGAAACAGCAGCAGCCATGCCAGCAGGTAGGCCCCAATATGCGGAAAGATAAATTCTGCAAATACATCTGCGCTCAGGCTTCCGCGGGCGATCCATTCGCCCAGCAGCAGCGCGATCAGCGATGCCGCCAGCGGAAACACCATCCGCAGCGTCAAAAGCGGTTTTGGAGTTTTCATAGTTCCTGTTCCTTTCCTCATCCCGGTGGTTTCATTCAACGCAAAAGCAACGTTCCGTACGCTTTTTGCACAAAGCTCCTGCGATTATTATAGTCACTTTACCGAAAAAGTCTACCCCCGATTTTACAAAAAATTCTCATGTTCCCAATTTTGCCAGCAGCTTTCTCCAGAACGCGGGCTTTTCCGACTGCGGCGGTGCTTCCGGCAGGGCCGTGTGCACCAGGATGGCATCCGCGCCAATGGTCTCGATCTCCTGCCATGGGATGGTCAGGCTCTCATCCCGGCCCAGCAGCCCGAACAGCCGGGGCCTGCCCAGCAGGATCAGGCTTTGCAGCTGGGCGGTGGCGGGGTCAAAGGCCAGATCATCGGCCCGGCCAAGGCAGACGCCCTGCTCCAGCTGCACCACTTCCTTTTCACACAATTCCCGGATGGTCAATGCTGCTCTCCCCTTTCTGCCACAGCTTATGCGGCCGCCGGGCTGCTCATGCAAAAAGCAGTGGAAACCGCATGGCAGATTGTGGTATACTGAGGGAAAGCATTCCATCAGAAAATCGAGGATATTATAAATGTATAAAAGCATCATTTTTGATCTGGGCGGCGTCATGGTGGATTTTGACCCCAAAGCCTATCTGGTAGACCGCCTGTGCAATGCCGCCATTGAAGAGCAGGTCTACGACCTGACCTTTGGCAGTGAAGAATGGCAGCAGCTGGATGCCGGGCTGGTCTCCCGCTTTAACGGCAACAGCTCCATGCTCAAAAAGGCAAAGGCCGCCGGGCGCGAGTTCGAGGTGCAGGGCGTGCTGGACGACTGGCTGCACATCCTGCGTCCGCGCCGCCGGATGCAGGAGCTGGTACAGCGCCTGAAGAGCCATGGCTACAGCGTGTATTACCTGAGCAACATTCCGCAGGACGTGCTGGAGCTGTTCCAGACGCGGGGCGTTCTGGACAACTTCGACGGCGGCGTGGCCTCCTGTGAGGTGCACATCAACAAGCCCGACCCCCGCATCTATCAGGCGCTGCTGGACAAATACAGCCTCCGGGCCAGCGAGTGCGTTTTCATCGATGACAATCTGGCCAACGTGCAGGCCGCCTTTGCGCTGGGCTTTGCCGGCATCCAGATGAAGGAGAACGTGGGCACTCTGGTGCGCAGCCTTGCCACCTGCAATGTGACCCTGCGGTGATCCCCGTATAACCAACAACAGCCCCCGCCGGGATGGATCATCCGGCGGGGGCTGCTGTGCGCTGGGGGTTACTTTTTCTCGTAGTTCTGGCAGTAGTGCGGGGTCTCCACCTGCTGCGTATTGCAGGTGCACTGCTCTGTCACTTTGATCTGGGGCAGCTCGCACTTGCAGCCGCTCACATTGTGGCTGCACTCGCAGACATCACAGGTAACGCCGATGTTTTCCATATTTATCACCTCACTGCCCTTAGCATGGCCCGCAGGCAGCGGGTTTATACTGGAAATATCATCCAGCCTTTTTTGCTTCGCACTTAGACCGGATTGTGACTGCCACATGCCGGATGGACAGCACCGGGTGCACCGGCAGCATCCTGGGGCCTGCCCAACGCATCACCGTGCGGATTTTCTCCCGCATGGCGGGCTGGTAGCAGTGCACCCTGCAGGCTGAGCAGAAGGTCTTGGTCTCCATGAATGGGCACTTATCAATGCGCATCAGGGCATAATCGTGCAGCTGCCTGCACTCCGGGCACAGGGTTCCTTTGGGTGTTTTGTGCTGCCTGCGGCAGTAAAGAGCGATCATCTCGCTGACCAGCAGCTTTTCGTCTGCGCGTTTTTTGTCCAGATCCTTTGGGGTATCCTGCATGGGGCGGGCCTCCTGTAGTTTTATTCCTTTTTACAGCGGCCCGACCGGATCGCAGCGCGGCGCACCACACTGCGCAGAAGTGCAAAGCCTACTGTAACACCAATTGCTGCAGCCACTGCCATATACACCGCCTTCTGAAATCAAAGCGGCAGGAGCACAGACCTTTCCGTCTGCCGTCCCCTGCCGCAGTTTTGATGCATCCTGTACAGAGGCTGCTGCTTTTGCGTGAAAGTTAGCATTTACTAACTTTCAACTCTGCAAAAACACCGTTTTTCGGTGTTCTCATAGTTTATCGCAGCAGTCTCTGTTTGTCAAGAGAAGCTTCTCCGGCTTACCATGCAGCCAGATCAGCGCCCAGCTTGCGGCATGCAGCCTGAACATCATCGTCCGGAGCCTCGTTGCAGATCAGGCCCTCGCCGTTCAGCACCTGTGCGCCGTCGCCCTGAGCACGCTCCACCCAGTCGCGCATCCATTGGCCGTCGCCCCAGCCATAGGAGCCGAACAGGGCGATCTTCTTGCCGTTCAGCGAGCCCTCCAGATCAGAGAACATGGGCTCAAACTCGCTCTCCTCCAGCTGCTCAGCACCCATTGCAGGGCAGCCAAAAGCAACTGCATCAAACTCAGCCAGCTTTGCGGCGTTCATTTCGCTGCAGGGCACGATGGTGCCGTTTGCGCCCTCTGCGACGCAGTTTGCCATGGTCTCGGTGTTGCCGGTTGCGCTCCAGAATACGACTGCTACTTTGCTCATAAAGATCGTCCTCTCTCAAATCAATATTAGTTAGATATATCTAACTTTATGTTCCATGAAAATGCGTCCAACCACGCAGACGCATCCCCATTTGGTTAGTATCTTCTAACCACCGATAGAATACCACAGCTTCCCGGCTGTGTCAAGCCTTTTATGCAAAAAGAACTGCCGCGGCCGAAAGTACGCCGTAGATCACCGGCTGGTGCAGCAGATACAGCAAAAGCGAGTGCCGGCCCATCCAGCCCAGCACCGGGCACACCGGGCGGCGCAGCGGTTCCATGCGTCTGCGGCCCACCGCCTTGTGCAGGTAGTACCCCGCCCAGAACAAAAACAGCCACGGCAGCAGGCCAAAGTAATCGGTGGAGTAGAACCAGTCCGGGTAAAAGCCAAAAAATGCAGTAAAGTAGTTGGCATACAGGCTCTGCGGCAGCATCAGCTTCCAGCCGCCAAGGCCCACCCAGCCCAAGCTGACCGGGTAGCACACCGCAAACAGCACCGCCGACACCGCAAGGCCCACAGCGGGCATCACTTTTTTCAGCAGCGGTTCCAGCACACCGGTCAGCAGCATGGCCGTCCCCAGAAAGGTCAGCACGCCAAAAATGACCCTGCCTTCCGGCATGAACACCAGCGTGGCCAGCGTCACCACAGCACCCGCGCCAAATACAACAGTCCCGCGCCGCAGCATATGCCGTCCAAAGGGCGCACAGAAGCCGGACAGCAGAATGAACACCCAGCAGATGGTCTGCTGCCACAAACGGCCCGGCGTACCGGCATATCACCTCATATTCACGTCAAACAGAAACACCAGATCCCAGCAGACATGGAACAGCATCATGCTGATCAGATCCAGCCCGCGCAGCTCGTCCAGCAGGGCGTAGCGGCCCGCCGGGGCCTTTTGCCGGGTGGTGTGTCCGTTTTTCATTCCCCCGTCTCCCCTTTCGCAGTTCATTTGACATGAGATAAATTATAACCCGCCGCCGCTGTGCCTGTCAACGGAACCGTTCCGTAGGTTGAACAAAAAACCGCTGCACAGCGGCAAAGCCATGCAGCGGTCAAATGGATAACTGGGGAAACCTTATCAGACTTCGGTGTTGAAGTAGCGCTTCAGCAGGCCCTCAAAGCCGCGGCCGTGACGGGCCTCGTCCTTTGCCATCTCGTGAACGGTGTCGTGGATGGCATCCAGATTCAGAGCCTTTGCCTTCTTGGCCAGATCCATCTTGCCGGCACAGGCGCCGCACTCGGCCTCAGCACGCATCATCAGGTTCTTCTTGGTGCTGTCAGTGACCACCTCGCCCAGCAGTTCTGCAAAGCGGG
>OHTA01000890.1_pt1 | contig 17315 bp, 8 predicted proteins | sample 1578851 | NCBI WGS metagenome assembly OHTA01 (sample SAMEA3879578, study PRJEB24766) | human gut metagenome | biome: human-associated habitat; feature: feces | place: USA | collected 1985/1987 | reverse complement strand
CCTCGTACTGGTCCACGGCGTCCTCCATGTCCACGACCTGCTGAAAGCCTTTCTGGGAAAAATTCTTTATCAGCTCGAGCGCGACGACAAGGTTATCCTGGGAGCGCATCGCCAACGACCATAAGATGATGACGGCTTCCGAGCTCCGTCAGTATGCGGCCGACAACAACCTGTCGCTTCCCAACGACAAGGGCGCCGACACCAACTGGGCAAAGGAGACTCAGCGCACCGGTTTCGCCACCAACCACAACCTCTCGATATCCGGCGGCTCGAAGAGCACAAGCTATAACGCTTCCGTGAACTATATCAAGCGCGACGGTATCATCAAGGGTGTGGGCAACAACCTCTTCACCGCCCGAGCATACGTTGAGACGAAAGTGCTGAAAGACCGTCTGCTTCTCGGCGTCGGCGTCAACGGCAATATCCGCAACGAATGGGGCGTGCCCCGCAACAAGCAGGGTGCATCGGTTTACGAAGCCATGTATTACTATTCCCCCCTCGAGCCTGTCCGCAACGAGGACGGCACATGGTATCGCAACTCCGACGTGTCGCAGTATTACAACCCGCTCGCCCAGATCTATGAGGATCGTTCGCGCGCCACATACAAACGCTTCCAGGTAACAGGCAAAGCCCGTCTTAAAATCATCGAGGGTCTTTTCCTCAACGCCAACTTCGCCTACGAGAACCAGAACAAACAGTATAAGGAATATCTCTCCACACAGTCGCAGACCAACTACCGTCACGGACAGGTTTCCCGCGAGACATTGGACTGGGAGAGCAAGCTGATGGAGATCTTCGCAAACTACGACAAAGACTTCGGCGAGGATCACCGCATGGCTCTCATGGCCGGTTATTCATGGGAGGAACACAACAATGAAGACGGTTTCGGAGCCAAAGGCTACAACTATTATGACGACAGCCTCGGCTGGAACGACATAGGTATGGCCAATGCATGGGACACCGACCCTGTCTGGGGCAAGCTCCGTTCCGACACGCGCATGATCTCTTTCTACGGTCGCGCCAACTATTCCTACAAATCGAAATATCTTGTGCAGGCGGCTGTCCGCCGCGACGGTGCCTCCACTTTCGGAAGCAACAACAAATGGGCCACATTCCCCTCGGCTTCCGTGGCATGGCGTATCACCGGCGAGGATTTCATGGAGAGCAGCGCCTCCTGGCTCAGCGACCTCAAGGTCCGTGTGGGCTGGGGACAGAGCGGTAACGCCCAGGGTTTCGACATCTATACCTCCCGCTTCTTCTACGAGGCCGGTTCCCGTTTCACTTATGTCGACGAGCAGGGCGTGGAGCATAGCTACAAGAGCCTCAAGGCAGCCCGCAACGTCAACGACAACCTGAAATGGGAAACCACCACGATGCTCAACATCGGTCTTGACTTCGCATTCCTCAACGGCCGCATCAACGGTACGATCGAATACTACAACAAGGACACCAAGGACATGATCTGGGATTATCCCGTATCCACGGCCATCTATCCCGTCGACAAGCTCACCGCCAACGTCGGCAAGATGCGCAACCGCGGCGTCGAGCTCACGATCAACGCAGTTCCCATCCAGGGTCCCTTCACATGGAACACGTCTCTTAACCTCTCGCACAACAGCAACAAGGTAGTGTCAGTTTCCAACACCGAGTTCAACGCCGGTATCCTGAACCGCTACGACCCGAACATGCCGGGTCTGTCGCAGGGCTGTACAACGCAGCGCATTGTGGAGGGGGAACCTATCGGTACGTTCTACCTCTGGGAATGGGCAGGTTACAACGACAAAGGTGAGTCCACCTTCTACGAGCATGACGCCACGACCGGCGATTATGTCCTCGACGAGAACGGCAACCGCGTCACAACGCAGAACCCCGGCGAGAAAGACCGCGTCAAAGCCGGAACCGCCCAGCCGAAACTCACTCTCGGATGGAACAACAACCTGACATGGAAGAACTTCGACCTCAATCTCTTCTTCACCGGAGTGTTCGGCCAGAAGATCTTCAACGAGCCCCGTGCATACTTCTCCTATATCGGCGCCGTTTCGCAGGGTAAGAACGTGCTGGCATCCGTACGCGACGAGCAGCTCGCCACCGACGGTCTGGCCCACTATCCCTCCAACCGCTATCTGGAGAACGGCAGCTACTTCAAGCTCGCCACCATTACTCTCGGCTATACCTTCCGCAACTGCTTCAACGGCTGGTTGCGCGATGTCCGCCTCTATGTATCGGCCAACAACGTATTCACGATCACAGGCTACAAGGGCCGTGACCCGGAGATCTGCCTCGGCGGTCTCGAGCCGGGACACGACACCCGCTGGGACCATTATCCCCGCACACGCCAGATCCTCGTGGGCCTCAACATCAATTTCTAATTCAGGTTTTAAGATTAATTTGGAAAGAATATGAAATCATATATCAAGACATTGATGTTGGGAGCCGCACTTGTCGGCATGACCGGTTGCACCGACCTCGACATCAATCTCGACACACGCTATGAGAATCTTCCCGACAACCCGATTGCCGTGGAGGGAGAATTCAACAGCTGCTACCGCTATCTTTACGGCTGGTTCGGCCGCGACTTCAACGAAGGAGTGGTGAATCAGGGCGACGAGATCATGGGAGTATGCTATACGCTCGGTAACTACTACGATGACGGCCGCGCCATCAACGGCTCGATCCACTCTCTGACCCTCGCCAACTGGAACACCCGTATGATTTCGGGATGTATGGAAGGCAACACCCAGTGCAACTCCAAGATTCTGGCCTACGGCGGTCCGGAACAGAACGATCCTATCGTGGCTCCTGTCCGCGCAATGCGTGCCTACTATCATTTCTGGATGATGGAGCTCTGGGGCGATGTGCCTATCATGGACCATGTGGTGCAGGAGGGTGAGCGCATCGACCGTCAGCCCCGTGCCGACGTTGCCCGCTGGATCGAGAAGGAACTCCTCGAAATCCTCGGTCAGGAGGATGGACTGAGCAAGAAGAACGATGCCTCCACCTATGGCAAACCCAACTACTGGATGGCCGCTTCGCTGCTCGTGAAGCTCTATCTCAACTGGGGCGTATATACCAACCCGATCACTACGGTGACCAACGACACGCCCAACGAGAAGCTCGATGACTGCGTGAAATGGTGCGATGAGATCATCAAGTCCGGCATCTTTGAGGTCGGAGTGGGATACCGCAAGAAATTCTTCCCCGACAACGGCGTACACATCAAGGACTTCATCTATGCTCATGATGTGGATCCCGCCACGAAGGGTGACGGCACCATTACCTGGCACCGCTGGTTCGCATTCAAGAGAGAAGGTCAGCTCACGCCTCCCCCTTACGGATGGGAGAACCCTATGTCGACAGCCGGTAATACCGTGATGACTAAAGAAGCCGTTGCACGTTTCTGCCTCCCCGGCGACGAGCGCAACAAGATTGTGCTTAAGGGCCCGCAGTATAAGATGAATTCCAACTATGAGTTCACCGATGAGCCTATAATGCTCTATAAGGATGTCACTAAACCCAATACATTGGTCGGGCAGCTCAATTATCGCGTTGATTTCGATTTCGATGATGGCAGCATCTACTCGCTCGGAGATGAATCCCTGCCCGCGGTTAACAAGACAAACGTCGCTAATGGTACGGCACTGCTCAATGTTCAGAAAGGTGCCCGCCTCTGCAAATATCCTCCACGCGAGGAGGATTATACCCTCTGGAGCCGCCAGCAGGCAAACGACTATCCTATCTTCCGCTTTGCCGATATCCTTCTGACGAAGGCTGAGTGCATCATGCGCGGTGCTACGGCCACCAACGGCGATACTCCCGCATCGCTGATGAATCAGGTGCGCGATTGCTCCTCCGCTCCGCACGTTGCAGGCACTCCGACATTCCAGGAACTTCTCGACGAGCGTTCGCGCGAGTTCATCCTCGAGCCCTGGCGCCGCAACGACCTTATCCGCTTCGGCCAGTTCGAGGCTGATTGGGGCGAGAAGAACCGCTATAAAGTATGGGACGACGAGGCGCATACTCAGTTCCATTGGGTAGAGCGCGAGGGAGCCAAGGATCCCAACCGCCGTCTGATGCCTATCCATCAGGATATCCTCAACGCCAACACCAACTGGAGCCAGAACCCCGGATACGCAGGAATCTAACTGATTGTTTGTCTGCCGGCCATTTGGCCGGCAGACAAACAATCAGAATTTTTAATAACACAGGCCGTGCAGTCGCTCCACGACTCACAGCGGTTGAAAGCTAAATATTAAAAAAAACAAAACAATAACAACAATCTTTTATTAACCTAATAATTTAATGCTTATGCGTACTAATTACATGAAACGCAATCTTCTGCTGGCAGGTGCCGCAGTTGCAATGGCAGTGTCGGCCAACGCCGGCAACTGGGTGGACGTAACCCACAAATATGTGAAGGATGCCGCTTACATCCCGGGATGGCAGGGTGTCATATCTCAAGTTGACCAGGATTTCAAAGTAGCCGAGGTCTGGAACAGTGCTTTCCGTGCATATCAGGTAATCGGAAATGCCAAAGCCGGCAAGTATACTCTTACCTGCAATGCTTTCTACCGTTGCGGAAATAACGATTATTCCAAAGAAAACATGAAAGGTCGCGATGACCTTCACACAGCATTCATATTCATCGGCGATTCCAAAAAGGCTGTTAAAGGTCTTTTCGAGGAGGATATGACAACTTTCCCCAATGGCCGAGAAGAAGCTTATAATGCATTCAATGCCGGTAAATATGTGAATACTGTGGAAGTTGATCATAAAGGAGGCGACCTCGTATTCGGTATCTACAATACAGGTTCATATCATGATGAATGGTGCGCTTTTTCTAATTTCAAGATTCAGGGTCCCGATGGAGAAGTGGCTATCATCAACGGCGATTTCTCTAAAGGTGTGAAACATGAAGAGAAAAACGGTGATAAGAACTATATGCGCATCCCGGCTGATGATACAGCTTGGAACCAGTTGAATTCAGGTGGTAAAGTAAAAACGCCCGACATGCAGAAAGATGGCTCAGGTGGTGGCGCTTATCGCAAATGCGGTGGTTCTCCCTACAAGTATGGTCAGCAGATTAAGCTCCCCGCAGGCAAATATCGCTTCGGTATGCTCACATTCCACCGCTACGGATCGGAAGTTGATGCAAAGGGCAACTACTACAACCACAAATGGCCCTGCTCCAACTTTTTAGCAGATATGACTCCACAGCCTGCTTATGGAAAGGTGAACCGCACTCCGAAAGACTGGTTTGACGCAAAGGACTATGATGCAAAGAGCGCTGATTACGATCATGCTTATCTCTTTATGTCGCAGAATGCAGTTTGTCCTAATGATCTGAACTGGTCGGAGGATATGGGCGATCTTACCGAAGGTAAGGATGTACGCGTCCGTATCAAAGACTGCTGGGAGATTACAAATGGTGATCTCAACGCTATGCCCCACAACAACCCCGTGCGTGTAGCAGGTAACGATGCTCCTGAAAAGTATGATGATTGGAAAGACGTTATCCCCTACGAGACCCGCAACAAGAATATCTATCGTAATGACTCCGGTAACGAGCGCGAGGCTGCCGCAGCTTTCGTAAACGAACCTGAGAAATATTATCAGTATGTTGAGTTCGAGCTCAAAGAGCCTGCAAAAGTATGGATCGGCATGGGTAAGAACGAAAACACAAGCGACGGTTACTGGCACGCATGGGCAGACCAGACTCTCAAGGTTTGGGATGAGAATGCTCAGGGTTCCGCTGTGAACGAGATCGAGATGGTAGATGAGAACGCTCCTGTTGAGTACTATAACCTTCAGGGTGTGCGCGTAGCCAATCCCTCCAACGGTATCTTCATCGTGCGTCAGGGTAACAAGGTCTCCAAACGCGTAATCAAATAACGCCGGTTTGTGATTCTCACAAACCTCTCGGTTTCATAGAAACCATTCTTTTCTTTTTGCTAAATTTATCTACAAGATAGATAACGGAGGCGTGCCGCGCAAACGGCGCGCCTCCCCCTTATCGGGGCTAACTTATCTAATCGGGGCTAACTTAGATTGATTATGAAATTGTCGCATATCGTTCCGGCGCTGATTCTTTCGGCTTCATCTCTGAATATTCACGGCGAGGATCTGACGCGCTACGTTGATCCGCGTATCGGTTCGGAGGGCCTGGGTCGCGTATTTATCGGTCCGGCGCCCCCCTTCGGGATGGTGCGTCCGTCGCCCGACTGCACGGTGGCGCCTAACAGCGGGTGGCTTCCTATGCCCGCGCAGGTCGACGGTTTCTCGCAGGTGCATGTAAGCGGCACCGGCGGAGGTCCCAAATACGGCAACATACTCATCCAGCCGTTCACCGGGGCGCTCGACGCCATCAGCCATATTTCCTGGCGGGAGTCGGAGACAATCCTCCCCGGATATTATTCCACAACTTTCAGCAACAACGGCATCAAGACGGAAATCACCGCAACTCATTCGGCCTCCGTCTATCGATTGATATACCCCGCCGGCAGTTCGCCGGCATTGGCTGTCGACGCCGGTTTCTTTTTGGGGGAGAACCCCGTGCCCGACGCGCGCGAAGCCCAGCAGTTCGTCGGTTCCGAGGTGCAGGTGGTCTCACCTACGGAGGTGACAGGCTACAGCCGCATTCGCGGCGGCTGGAACAACGGCCGCGCATACACCGTCTATTTCTGTCTCCGCACCGATCGCCCCGCCGTTGAGACAGCCACATGGAAAGGGGAGAAGATCTCCGGGGCGAAGAGCCAATATGACTCCGGAGAAAAGACAGGAGCCTTGTTGCGCTTTGCGCAGGGCACCGACACTTTGCGTGTCGATATAGGCATCTCATTCCTCAGCGAACGGAAAGCAAGGGAGAATCTGCAGGCCGCCGTTTCAGGCAAGAGTTTCGAGGAGATCCGCGCCTCGCTCCTGAGCGAATGGAATGCGCTCCTCTCAAAGATACGCCTGCATCCCGACACTCCCGACCGGCTCAAGCGGATGTTCTACACCGCGCTTTATCACACTATGATAATGCCATCGGACCGCACCGGAGAGAATCCGTTATGGAAGGATCCCGTGCCCTATTACGATGACTTCTATGCAATCTGGGACACCTACCGCACTTCGTTGCCGCTGATAACCCTGATCGACCCTGCGAGGGAGCGCGACATCGTGAATTCACTCATCAACATCTGCCGCCGCGACGGCTTTATGCCGGATGCCCGCAGCGGCAACGCCAACGGGCGCACGCAAGGCGGCTCCAACGCCGAGATAGTGCTTGCCGACGCATTCGTGAAGGGTCTCGACGGCATCGACTATGAGGCCGCTCTCGCCGCCATGCGCAGGGATGCCGAAGTGTCGCCCGGCGGCAATGCCGAGGCCGAGGGTCGAGGCGGTCTCGAGGAATACAACCGCTTCGGATATGTGCCCCACGGCATCGACCGCGCCGGCAACCGCACCGTGGAATATTCATATTGCGACTATGCGATATATCAGGTTGCCAAAGGTCTCGGACATGAGCAGACGGCTGAAAAATACCTGCGGCAGTCGGAGCGCTGGAAAAACCTCTGGCGCGACGGTTATACCCACGACGGCGCGACGGGATTCATCATGCCCCGCGATGCTGCGGGACGCTGGCTCGACAGCATTCCCTACGGACATTCCAAACTTCGTCAACCTCGGTTCCGGTATACGCCTGTCACGTTCGAAGGGCCATGGTACACCCCCTGGTGGAGCATGTTCTTCTATGAGGCTTCCTCCTGGGAATATTCGCTGAGCATACCGCACGATGTGCCCGGACTGATTGCCAAATGCGGCGGACCCGAAGCATTCGGACGCCGTCTCGACAAATTCTTCGGCTCCGGCTATTTCAACGTCAACAACGAGCCCTCGTTCCTCAGCCCCTGTCTCTATCACTGGATAGGGCGTCCGGACCTCAGCGGCGAGACCGTAGGCCGGATAATCGAAGAGAATTATAACGACACGCCCCGCGGACTTCCAGGCAACGATGATTCCGGCGCCATGTCCTCCTGGCTGGCCTTCCATATCACCGGACTCTATCCGAATGCCGGACAGGATTATTATCTGATTCATACGCCGTTGGTGAAATCTGCGGAATATGGACTCGCCAACGGCCGCAAGTTCCGCATCGTGGCCGAAGACCTTTCCGACAGCCGGCGGTTTATCGTAGATGCCACGCTCGACGGCAAACCATATCCATGGTCGGCCATACGCCATGCCGACATAATGCGCGGCGGCACGCTCCGCCTGCGGATGGGGAAGAAGCCCGGAAAGTGGGGTGCGTCGCTCCTGCCCGACATGCCGGCACTTTCCGCTCCCGGCTATGAACACCGGGCTATGGCCGCGAATAAAGATGTGAAGAAAACGGAGGGGAAGGGCGGCGCCGTGGCTCCTGCCGAGCAGGGTGACACACTGCGCTTCGTGTACAAGCTTCACGGACAGACGCGCCGCTTCCGTTATGTCTTCACGCCTGAAAGCGACGGAGCGGTCACGCTTCACTGGGGGATAGAGCGGAACCTCAAATGGTGGCGCGGCAGCTATCGGATGAGTCGCGAAGCTGTGGAAAACGGCAACTCGCTCAGCTTCCTGATGCCGGAAGACGGCAACGACATAGGGCTTCCCGACAACGAGACCTTCGCCATGATTTCGCGCCGCGCCCTCCGCGAACTTCGCGCCGGCTCCATGACCTACGGGGGAGTGCGCTATGAGCTGAAGGGACGCGAGACTGATCCGGCGTTAGGCCCGGTGCTCCGCGCAGTCGACGCCGAAGGCGCCGCGCTGACGATAAGCGACAACGACCGCCTCCCCATCATCCTCTCGATGGCCCGCAACACGCTTGAAATCGATTGGACAGCGCGGTAGGGACGCAATATATTGCGTCCACGCATCAAACCCCGGGACGCTTTGCAATATATTGCGTCCACGCAACCAATGGGATCTCTGATATGACATTATTGCGAAATTTAAATTTGATATTTAATATGAAAAAATTCTTAATGATTTCGTTTGTCGCTTTGACTGTCTTGACCGCCTCGGCACGTGATTTCAACGTGACGGACTTCGGGGCGAAAGGCGACGCCCTGACCGATGACGCCGCGGCGATACAGCGTGCCATCGATGCCTGCTCCGAAGCCGGAGGCGGCAGCGTGGTGTTTCCTGCCGGCAAGACTTTCATGGCCGGACCGCTCGCCATGCGCTCCTTTGTCGACCTGCATCTCGAACCCAACTCCATGCTCATTGCCAATCCCGACGAGAGCATTTATCATCTGAGCGCTTTCGGCAAGAACGAAGGGGAGGGGATGATGTGGCTCCACGGCAAGGATATCGAAAACTTCTCCATATCCGGCACGGGACGCATCGACGGCAACGCCGTGGCGTTCATGGGTGCCGAGCTTGACGATTCCTTCGAACTGAAACCGGTAACCGACTTCGACCCGCGGCCGCATGTGCTCACGCTCGTGAATGCCCGCAAGGTGAATATCTCCGATGTCACTATCGCCAATTCCGCCTATTGGACAGTGCATCTTGTGGGATGCTACGATGTGGCCATATCCGGTATCTCACTGCTCAACAACCTGAAGGTGCGTAACGGCGACGGCATCGATATCGACCATTCGCGGAAGGTGCGAATCTCCGACTGTTTCATCGAGAGCGGCGACGACTGCATCTGCCTCAAGAACCGCCGCGAATATGAGGAATACGGCCCATGCGAGGATATTGTGGTGACGAACTGCATCATGACTTCCCGCTCCTGCGCGGTGAAGATCGGCTCGGAGAATATGGACCGGATAGCGCGTGTGCTCTTCGACAACTGCATCATCACGGCCTCCAACCGCGGAATCGGTATTCAGAACCGCGATGAAGGCTCCGTTGAGAATGTCACCTTCTCCAACATCACTCTCGACTGCCGGCTCTTCTCAGATGTCTGGTGGGGAAAATCGGAACCGATATATGTCACCTCCTATCCCCGCGCCCGCGGCAACCACAAGGATGCCGGCTGGCGGTTCCCCAAAGGGGCGGTGAAGGGTGAGGCCGGGCCGGTGAGCGACATCCGGTTTATCAACATATCCGCAACATCGGAAAACGGCGTGTTCATCGGCTGCGACACTCCCGGAAAGGTATCTCGCATACTCTTCGACAATGTGGCGATCGATCTGAAGAAAACCTCCTCATATCCCGGCGGAGTCTACGACCGACGCCCCTGCGAGGGCGAGGGCTTCCTGAAATCGCCCGTCTATGGTATCTTCGCCGAGAACGCCTCGCGCATCACTCTCCGCGATTTTGAAGTGGAGGCTGCCGGATTCCCCGGGTATGCCGGCGAATATCGCTTAGTGGACTGCCCGGAGGTGCGCGGAGCGGAGTGAGAGCGGGCATGTCGCGAAAATTTGTTAACTTTGCAGGATAAATATGAATGAAATGACTGCAAATAAAGAAGCAAACAAAGATACTGCAAAAACAAGGATATGCTGCGTGGGACACATCACGCTCGACAAAGTGATCACTCCCCGTTTCGAGGCACATATGCCCGGCGGCACGGCCTATTATTTCGCCAAAGCGCTCAAGAATTTCGAACATGAAGGCTTCCGCCTCGTCACCTCCCTCGGCGAGACGGAGATGGGAGTGGTGGATGAGCTTCGCGCCGACGGGCTCGACGTGACGGTGGTTCCGAGCCGCCGGTCGGTATATTTCGAGAATCGCTACGGAGAGAATATGAACGACCGCACACAGCGGGTGTTGGCCAAAGCCGATCCCTTTACGCCGGAGAGTCTCGCCGATATTGATGCCGAGGTCTATCATCTCGGCACTCTCCTTGCCGACGATTTCAGTCTCGACGTTATCAAGGCGCTTGCCGCCAAAGGCACCGTCTCGGTCGATGCCCAGGGGTATCTGCGCAAGGTGGAGGGCGAGAATGTGGTGGCCGTGGACTATGAGCAGAAGCGCGAGGCGATGCCCTACATCTCGATTTTGAAGGCCAACGAGAAGGAGATGGAGGTGCTCACGGGCTCTTCCGACCCGCGCGAGGCCGCCCGCATACTTGCAGAATGGGGATGCCGAGAGGTGTTGCTGACGCTTGGCGACAAAGGCTCCGTGATCTACACCGGCGGCGTGTTCTACGACATTCCCGCCATCGAGGCCCGGGAGCTTGTGGACGCCACAGGCTGCGGCGACACCTATATGGCGGCCTACCTCTACAAGCGGAGCCGTGGCGCGTCTTATCGCGAGGCGGGACTCTTCGCCGCTGCCATGTGCACCCTCAAACTCGAAAGGAAAGGCCCTTTCTCGGCCACCGAAGCCGACGTACTCCGGCTGTTAGAGAAAGTTTCATAGAAACTTACATACTCTTTATCGTTAACCGAACTACACTACATCACCATCAAAACTCATGAAAAAATTTCTTCTTCCGATTCTCCTTTCCTCGCTCGCGGTCCCGTTTGCCGCAGCGGAGGAAACGCCCTCATCGTGGGGAAACTATATCCTGCCTCAGAACTCCGACTATCGCGTTTTCTTCAATCCTTTCGACGAGGGTAAGAGTCTGCCGATATTATGGGGCTTCGACACGGCATGGAACGATTACGGCAACATGCTGCGGGGCGTCCGCTTCGCCGGCAAAGATGCCGTGGGTGTGGCCCGCGTGTCGTTCACCCCGCAGGCTCAGGTGACTCAGCGGGGCGTGCTCCCCGAAGCGCTTGCGAAGATTCTCGACGAGAGGATGAAGAACGTGGCGCTTATCGGTAAGAAAGTGGACATTGCCCTCAATCTCGACGGAGTGAACATGCTCAAGGAGGTCTATGGCGGCTACAAATATGAGAATCCGGAGGATCCCTGGCACTCGCCGAAAGAGTATATCGGCGACGTAAAGGAGCAGGGTCCGCGCTGGGCCGACCTTATCGACGCCACCGCGGCGGCCGTGGAGGCCAAAGGCTACAGAGTGGTCAGCGCCGCTCCCCTCAATGAGCCGGACCTCGAAGTGAACGGCACTCCGAAAGAGCTTTTCCTCGAGATTGCCAAATGTCTCAATGATCATGAGACCTATCCCCGCTTCCTCGACATACGCGTAAGCGGCGGCAATACACTCAACAACGACGAGGCTCTCTCTTGGTACGACTACCTGAAAGAATATCTCGATGAGGGGAACACGCATCAGCTTGCGGGTTCTTTCGACAATTACGCATCTTTCTTCAGCCGTGTGCGCGAGGATGGCAAGTATGCCACCGCCGACGAGCTCCACAACGTGATGGAGGCTATGGTGGGCGTGGAATACGGTATGCAGACCGGCATCTGGTGGGGAACGGCAGAGCAGGCCCGCGGCGAATTCATGAAAGCGAGCTTCGGCAAGCGTCTGGGATATGCCGAGAACCGCTCCGCATGGGCGGCAGGCTCCGTCTACCGCTCTCCCGACGGCAAGCTGCAGGGCTTCTTCGGATGCTCCGAGCGTCAGGCGCGTCCCTCGGTGTTCAACATCGTATCGCTGAAGGGCGATATATTCGTGAACGGCTATGGCCCGGCGCGCGAATATTCCGTAGCACTCCCCGGAGATCCGAACGGCACTTATCAGACGGAACTCCAGCGGAATGCAGAGACGGTGGTGAGCATCGAGAACGGCGAGGATATCCGCCCCGTGATCGACGGCGAATATGCGATAGTGAACAAAGGGAGCCGGAAAGTTCTCGGCGGCGCCGGCGGCTCTACTGCCAACCTGAGCGAGATCGAACAGCAGACATATACAAAAGGGGCGCATCAGCTCTGGAACGTCACGCCGGTGCCTTACAATATCGGCGGCGATTTCAGCTATTTCTTTATTCGCAATTCCAAGGATGGCCAGGCCATGGATAATCTCAACTGGAATTTGGAGGTCGGCGGCAAGGTGATAGCCTACGGAGCGGGCAACAACTCCGTTCAGCAATGGGCGCTGGAATATGACGGCGAAGGATGGTTCCATATCCGCAACAAACATAGCGGACTCTATCTCGAATGCCCCGCATCGGCGGCAACCGCCAACGTTGTTCAGAACGAGCGCAACGACCTCGACAGCCAGAAATGGCGTCTGCTCCCCGCGGTTGCGGAACTCGAATTCGATGCTCCGGAAGCACCCGCCTCTCTGAAAGCTTCGGCCAACAATGCATCGGTAGTTCTGGAATGGAATGCATCGTCGAGCGCCGATGGCGTAACATATACAGTAATGAGAGCCGAGAAGGGGAGCGACAGCTATTCGACGATAGCGTGCGGACTGAAGGCTACTACATTCATCGACAATTCCACGGAGGAGAAGACCTACAGCTATAAGGTGCGCGCGGAAGATCTCGCCGGCAACCGCTCGGCGGCTTCCTCCGCGGTTGAGGCCGCTCCCCGCGGCTTGGGACTGATTGCCGATTTCCCGATGACCTCCGATCTTAAGGACGTTACGGCCAACAATTTCTCGATTGTGGAGAGCGATATAACGGATTTCAGAAAGAACAAATGGAATCCGAGTGGCTCCCAGTTTGCCCGTCTTCCCTATACGCTGATGCAGCGGCGTAATCTCACCGTGATGATGAATGTGGAGCTCGGCTCGCGTTCCGATGACAAGACACTTTTCACTACAGGAGCCGGAGAGGGTAGCGCTCTTGAGCTGAGCGTCCGTAAAAACGGCCGGTCGGTGCTCCGTGCCGTCAATGGCAGTGTTGAGAAAGAGATAACCGGTCCCGCAGCCGAGATAGGTAAAGAGGCGCATGTGGCTTTCACTCTCGAGGGGGATAAGGCCGCACTCTATATGAACGGCGTGAAAGCCGGTGAGGAAAACTTTGCCGGAGCCCTTCCCGAGCATCGGCTGCTTACTTATCTCTGTCGCGGGCAGCTCACGGAGAGTTTGCTATTACGCGGACGCATAGGCGGATTGAAAGTCTATAACCGCGCTTTGTCGGAAACCGAGATAGCGGCTTTGGCCGCAAGTTCGGCTGTAGAGGATATAGAGGGCGCTACGCGCAGTGAGATCGGCCGCGAGTACTGGACGCCGCAGGGCGTCCGCATCGAGAGCCCCGCGGAGGCGGGCGTCACGATAGTGCGCGTGCTCTATTCCGACGGCAGCGTGGAAGTCAGAAAACAGCTCAAGAAATAATCAGATTTTTATATAGATTTTTTTGAGGTAGAGCGGCAGGCCGATGAGGCCGGTGAGCAGCATGAGCCCGACGGCATAGATGGCCGAGGCGAGCTGCGGATTGCCTATTGCCGCGAAGAGCGAGGCGTAGATGGCTTTGCTCACGCCGAACGAACCGAAGATGATGCCGAGTATATCGGCCACTACATAGAGGAACAGGGGATTGACGCCGAACGATTCGAAGAAACCGAGTCCGCGGCGCATCCCCCGTTCATCGACAAACCATGAGATTGTGGCGAGCAACGCGGCTGCCAGTCCGCAGGTGATGAGCACATAGCTGGGGGACCAGATGCGCTTGTTGGCCGGCAGGATGCCGCTCAGGAGGAAGCCTCCGGCGATGAGCAGTGCGCCGCAGACGAAGAGGCGCAGCAACCGGCGGTCGAGCGGCTCGCGCGAGGCAAGGATGGCTCCGCAGCAGAAGCCTATGATGGTATGGGCGATCGCCGGGACGGTTCCTAAGATTCCTTCGGGGTCGACGGGACGTTTGGTGTAGAGAAGTCCATCGGGGAGGAGAGCATGGTCGACAATGGCGTTGACGTTTGCCGGCCCGTTCTCATAGCCGTTAAAAAGCAGGAGAATCGCTCCGTAGATGATGAGCAGCGCGGCGGCGGTCCAGGCCATGGCCTTGCGGCTGAGAGCCAGCGACAGAAGCGACACCACGCCATAGCAGAGCGCTATGCGGGTGAGGACGCCGGTGAGACGCAGATGTCCGAAGTCGAGCAATCCTTTGCCGTGGCAGACGTTGGAAAACCAATGGATGGCCCAGCCGATGAGCAGGATTATCAGCGTGCGCTTCACGATCTTGCGGATCGTGGCTCCCGAAGGGGCGAAATTCCGTTTCGAGAGCGAGAGATAGGTGGTGATTCCCATGATGAATAGGAAGAAGGGGAACACGAGGTCGCAGAGCGTGATGCCGTTCCATTCGGAATGACTGAGATGCAGGTAGCTCTCGGGCCCTGCTCCGTTGTTGACGATCACCATGAATGCTACGGTGAGTCCGCGCATCACGTCGAGCGAAAGAAGACGTTTCTTTGAGGCCACCGGTGCGGCCGACTGGGGAATGGCTGTGAGATCGGATGTCATAAGATAGATATGGTTTGAGAGGAGATTGGTTCTCCAAAGTTCGTAATTATTTCAGAAATATTCAAGAAGAATGGCATATAAGCGTAAGATGGTGGCGATTGCGGCTGCGTTGATTCTCTTTTCCGGAGGGCCCGGAGCCAAAGCGGAGCGTCTGCTCGATATGGTGGATACCCGCGTGGGAAGCGCGGCGGCCGTGACGCGAACGGCCGGCAAGTTCGGCAAAGGTTCGGAGGAACACGGTCAGACGGTTCCGGCCGCGGGCGTGCCTCATGGCATGACTCTATGGACACCGCAGACCCGCGACACGGAGAAGAAATGCGTGGCGCCCTATTATTTCGCCGATAATCTGCTTCAGGGCTTCCGCAACAGCCATTGGATCAACGGGGGCTGCACGCAGGATTACGGTTCGATGACGCTTCATGCTATGGCGGGTAAGCTCCGCACGTCTCCGGGCCGCAGGGCCACACGAATCGACAAAGGCTCGGAAACCGCCCGTCCCGACCATTATTCGGTCCGGCTTCCCGATGAGGGGATTCACGCCGAGATGGCAGGGCTCTCCCGCTCCGGCATATTCCGCTTCATATACGACAAGGACGGGACGGGCCATTTAGTGGTGAATCCCAATTCCGACGAGGCGCAGGGGATGATAGAGGTCGACACGGCAAGACGCGAGATCCGGGGCTGCAATCCCGTGCACCGCATTTATCAGGGAAAGGGGGAGCCGGCAGGCTTCTCGGGATGGTTTGTGGTGAGATATCCCGCGGATCTGCGTATCACCGACGCGGGCACATTCCGCGGCGACGAGGTCCGGCGCGGAGTGCTTCATGCTGACAGCGCGGCGGGTATAGGAGCGTACATCTCCTTTGAGACGAAAGCTTCGCGCCCCGTGCTTTTCAAGGCGGGGAGCTCTTTTACATCGCTTGAGGGAGCGCGAAGAAACCTTGAGGCGGAGATTCCGGATTTCGATTTTGAGAAGGTCAGAGAGGAAGCGGCGCAGGCGTGGGAGCGCCGTCTGGGTACAGTCCGTGTGGATGGGGGCTCGGTCACGGACCGCGCAAAGTTTTACGGCTCTCTCTATCGCGCGTCGCTTCTGCCGCGCGAGGTGAGCGATGTCGACGGAAGTTATGTGGCGTTCGCCTCCGGCGCAAAGGAGGCAAGCGATAAGATAAGGAAATGCACCCCGGGCACTTCCTATTACGATGATTTCAGCATGTGGGACACGTATAGGGCTCTCCATCCGCTCATCACTCTTATCGACCCGCAACGCAGCGGAGAGATGATGCAGTCGCTCGTGCTCAAAGGGGAGCAGGGGGGATGGATGCCGATCTTCCCTTGCTGGAACAGTTATACGGCGGCGATGATCGGCGATCATTGCGCCGCGGCGATAGCCGATGCGGCGGTGAAGGGTGTAGGCGGCTTCGACCTGAAGGAGGCCTACAGGCTGCTTCGCCGCAATGCGTTCGATTCGCCGGAGACCTTCGGCGAGTATGCTGACGGCATGGGGAGGCGCGCCCTGAAATCGTATCTCCATTACGGATATGTGCCGGTGGAGGATGGCGTGAACGAGGCCTATCACAAGCGTGAACAGACCTCACGCACGCTCGAATATGCGTTCGATGACTTCGCGCTCGCCCAACTTGCGGCTGTTGTCGGGGAGAAAGAGGATGAGGAGGAATTGCGTCGCCGTGCGGGTAACTATCGCAACGTTATCGATCCGGCTCTCGGGTATGCCAACGGGCGCCATGCCGACGGGCGGTTTGTGGCCGGCACAGATCCTTTCGATTTCAACTCAGCCATCACGGAGGGTGCGCCATGCCATTACACATGGTATGCGCCTCAGGATGTGGAGGGACTTGTGGAATTGCTCGGGGGTAAGGAGCTTTTCGAGGCTAAGCTCGACTCGATGTTCAGCGAAGGCCGTTATTGGCATGGCAACGAGCCTTGCCATCAGGTGGCATGGCTCTACAGCGCTATCGGACGGCCCGACAAGACGGCGGAGCGTGTGCGTCACATCATGGATACGGAATATCTTGACGCCCCCGGGGGATTATCGGGCAACGACGATGCCGGCCAGATGTCGGCATGGTTCGTC
>OHTA01000886.1_pt1 | contig 17391 bp, 20 predicted proteins | sample 1578851 | NCBI WGS metagenome assembly OHTA01 (sample SAMEA3879578, study PRJEB24766) | human gut metagenome | biome: human-associated habitat; feature: feces | place: USA | collected 1985/1987 | reverse complement strand
AGCATGGCACATTCCGAAAATATGGTCAGCCGCCTATCGACACACCGGAAGAAACCTCTGCAATTCCTTTTAAAAAAATGAAGCCGAAGAATGAAGCATACAATATTCCACGTATCGAAAAAAGTGACTGCACGATAAAATGAAAGGCTGCAACGGAAGAACAGACTTGCGGATTCTGCGGGGAGAACATAACCATACAGGCATACAGCCACTACAACTGTTTCCGGAAAAAGAAGATTATACAACCGGAAAAACAGAAAGGCATCCACTCGGAGAAAAGCAAGCAAACGATTGAAGCGGACTGCCGATTTAGCGGCGAAATATCCGACTACCTATATACAGCCCTAAAAGGCTGGGGCATATGGGTAAGCAACAGACTGCCGGGCAAATAAAAGGAGAGTGGCATAGCCGCCGGAAAGAGGTTGTCTCGATGTGGCCGAAGCTCCGAAAGCAGACCGGATATGCCTCTCTCCTTTGCCTTCCCCATTCCTGGATTTCACACAATCACGGAGCCTGCGAGTGACTATGAGAAATCCTGAAACGGGGACAGTCACTCCGCTGAAAGGGTGGGTGGGAAACATGTGACTTTCTCCAAAATAACAAATAGGGGTATAAAGATCTCAAAAGAAAAGAAAGCCGTTCCAGAAAAGACTGGAGCAACTATCACCATCTACTGTTCTTTAAGTTAATTGCAGCAAATCCAAATCATCAGTGACCAATCCATCCAATACATGTTGGATTTTATCAAATATAGCCTTATCTATGCCATACGTGGCGCATAACGATTGAAATTTGCTTACAGCATCGAACACCTGTAATATCTTCTTTTCGGGCTCCTCTACAAAATCCTCGGCAAAGTTGACGAAATCACTTGTAGTCAAGGCAGACCTTTTGCCCATCACGCCCATCGAATGAATGTGTGCTGAAGAATTTTCCCATGTATTTGCCGTGAACATTACATCATATGCAGGTGATAAACGCCATACCCCTGCCTTATCCATGATAAACGATATGTTCTTATTATGATCATCGGATATACCTGCGACATAATTAAATACCATTCTGATAAATATCTGATCTTTGTCTTCCTGGGGAAGTTTCAGAGTCTCTGCTATCCAACACAGCTTCATATAATCATCTGCACCCGGCATAATGGCCGCAAGGGTCTGACTAAAGAGCTTTTCTCCATTCTTACGATCAAATCTTTCCGTTACGAAATGATTTCTTCCATCAATTTCTTTCAGGAAGCATGGCATCATGTTGATTCCCGCCGCCTTTGCCATTTCGCTATATACCATTTCTATCTCTGTGGTAGGAGAGTCATCTGCTTCTTTAAATTTGATGATATACTGCTTAAAATTTTCAGGCAAATCCACCTGGCCGGAACGAAACTCTTCCGTTTCGAGATTATAGGCAATCACTGCCTTCGGGCGCATGCCACCGGCAGAAGTTCCAAGATATATCAACTTTTTCATCGTGAGGCTATCCTCCGGTGATATGACAGCAGCATCTCGATCATTATATATTTTAGAAGCCAAAGTTGCCAATGATGACATATTTACTGACTCATGGATGGCATCATCATTAAATTCCGGTTCAAATTCCAATGCTCCCATAGCCCTCTTGCCAATATAAGAGAGCTTCAATAGAGGCAATGATTCCGTAACCTTTATATTATTATCCGTGAGCCATTGGTCAAATAGGGAAGCCCCCCATTTGTCAGGAAGCGCATCTGCAAGAAATTCCGGAAGCCCTTGATATAATTTATCTTTATTCCCATAGAAAGACGCAAACAAAGGGGTTCTCTTAGGGTGTGTGGAAGGGCATATATCATAATCTTGTTTCCTATATTCATCCGTAAATTGGAATACAGAACAATGCTTTTCAAAGTCCCAATTCAATTTGCCAATGCAAGTCCCCCACAGATATACATTCACTATAATCGGCTCTTTCTTCATACCATCTTACGTTTACCGTTAATTCTTTGTATTCTTTTACCTGTTTTTTCATTGATTAGGAAAGGGGAGTCTGGAAGTTCCGGAACCAAACCGACAACGCCTTCAAGAGTTCCACTTATACGCAAAATCTTAAGCAATGTACTTAGGGCAATATCACTTACTTTACAAGATTCTATTCTCTTAATAGTAACGATAGATACTCCTGCCTTATCCGCAAATTCTTGCTGGGAAAAACAGCAGCTAAGTCTTATAGACTTAACTCTCTTGCAGATTTCCTTTACAATACATTCATCTGAAAATTCGTATATTGTATATGTATCATATAATCTTTTCATAGAAAAACATATTTAGGTATCATTTTTGATACAAAAATACCGATAAATCTGAAAATCACCAAATTAAGAAACACTTTTTTTATAATCTTCTGCCGCATTAGCAAACGATTGAAGCGACCTTGTGCCGCTTCAATCGTTTGATTGCTTTTTCTTTTTAGTCCGGGGGTTCTTATTTTTCCGGAGTCGGGTAGAACTTAGTAGCTACCATCACAATGCGGTTACGTTTCTCCCCACTTTTAGAATCCGTCCATTCTTCCGGCTTAAAGTAGCCTTCAACGGTAATCAGTACATCTTTTTGCAGTATCCAAAAAGCATAGCGGTCTTCCATCTTACTCTAGGCTTCAACTTTCATAACAGAGGAAACAAATGTTTTTTCTTCATTTATCTTGCCTATGCGACTGACCACAATAGAGAAGTGTGCAACCTTTACTATTTCGAATAAATGGATTTCTGCATCCCTACAAATCCTGCCTGTTACTGCGAATGAATTTTCAATCTTTTTCATATCTCTGATTTTTTAGAAGTTAATTAATCAATTTTACAGTGCAATAACTGATTGTTGACTTGGGGGTACACCATGAAAAAAAGGATAAATACGCTTTCTTACTTGGAAAAAAAGGAAGATTTATCCCTTTTTTATTGGTTAAGATGGCAACAAATAATTCGGGTTAAATACGCTTTTCCTGCAAGGCAGAAAAAGGAAGATTTCAGCCGAATAACAATGTGATATTTGTGAATCGGCCCCTTATCCCCATCAGCGGGATTAGCAACAATCTATATTTGCAACGGAAAATGATTTGACTTCACTAAAAAATGATATGAAAAAGACAGAACTTGAAAATCAGAAACAGGTTTGGAAAGGATGCAAAAAACAACCGGTCAGACAGCAAGCATGGCACATTCCGAAAATATGGTCAGCCGCCTATCGACACACCGGAAGAAACATCTGCAATTCCTTTTAAAAAAATGAAGCCGAAAAATGAAGCATACAATATTTTATATATTAGAAAAAAGTGACTGTGCAATAAAATAGGCTACACCGAAAAAATGGAAAAACGGATTCTGTGGGAAGAACAGAACCATACAAATACAGCCACCACACCCTTTCTGGAAAAAGAAGATTATACAATCGGAAAAACAACAAGGATCCACTCGGAGAAAAGCAGGCGATTGAAGCGAACTGCCGCTTTGGAAACGAAAGATCCGAATTCCCATATTCCTATCTACAGCCCTAAAAAGCTGGGACGTATGGGTAGGCAACAAGGTGAGAGAACACATTATCCTACAAGATGATGCGTGAACGAACCGGATGCCTGATTCAGCAGCCAACGAACGGTAGTGAGGGCTAACAAGAAGCAGGCATACCTTAATAGGGTGGTGGGAGTTAGGGAACTGCGTGTACGCTATCGCAAAACAGCCCGTAGGATCTACCTTGATTAGGGTGGTGGGTGGGGAAAGAGGGTAGGCAACAAGGCGAGAGAACACATTATCCTACAAGATGATGTGTGAACGAACCGGATGCCTGATTCAGCAGCCAACAAACGGTAGTGAGGGCTACAAGAAGCAGGCATACCTTAACGTCCCCGTTCACCATTAGGAAAATAAACTTCACCTTATTTTCACTTCACTTAAATTCTCCTTTGACTTCAAGTCTGATGAAATCAACAAGAACAAGAAAACCCTTATTGAAGGACAAAACCGCATCCCCGATTTTATGGGATTCTTGGGAGAATTGAAGAAAGGCGCACGGCTGGCAGAAAACCCTAAAGGATATATTATCGGAGCTATTAAAAGAAATTTGAGTTAAAATCCAGTTTCTGGGAACAACGTAATAAATTATTTTCTAACTTTATAGCGAAACCTTAAAAATAAAGCTCTATGGAAAGAAAAAAAAAGAAATTACATCTACACTGCCGTTTTGCAAGGAGCAGGATTTATAGCTCTAACTTCTCTTAATCTTCATAGTGAGAATGTTGATTTACTAACTTTAGAGAACATTGAAGCCATTGCAAATGGTGAAACTGATTCAGAAGGTCGTGTTGACTGCTATTCATCTTTTACAGACAAAGGCAGTGGAAGTAAGACTGTCAAAGATTGTGGAGATTGCATGGATGTAAAATGTGCTGATTACAGCGACAAAGGAAGATGCAAAAAATAACAAACTACACTAACTAAGCCATATAAATTAATTTATATGGCTTAACAAAATTTTATTATGAAAACGTTTTTTTATGCAGCTATAAGTGTTTTTCTTTTAGCAAGCTGCACCGACATTACTCGGAAAGATATTGATTTTTCAAGCATTCCTGTTTTGCATGAAAAATTCAATATACATAACATCGATTCCACAAAAATATTAAATCCAGGAGGAATATATTGCTATAAAGATTATGTAGTTATTATTGAAGATAATAATAATCCGGTTTTTTCTTTTTGGAATTCTCCTAATTTGCAATATTGTTTTTCTGACGGATTTATAGGCAATGGTCCTAATGAATTTATACGCCCACGAAGTAATTATTTTGCAACTTCCGATTCCAGTTTTTTTATTCTAGACTCTAATATTGAATGGGAAATCCAAATTAAGGACAACAGAATACAAATTATAAATCAAGAGCCTATAATAATTCCTGATGCTATCAATCAAATGGTACACTTAAATAACAAACAATATATTATGGCAGGAAACACCACTGGAAGATACAACTCAGAACATTTTTTATATAACGCAAAAGATGGAACATATTTACCATTCGGAGAATACCCTTCTAAAAATCTAGAAAATGAAAGAAAATTCTCTTTTGATTTTAAACATACTGCTGGGAGAAGCGACAAGCCTTATATTTGGAACTTCTATGAAAATCATAATTTAATACGACAATATAATATAGAGGGGCAATTATTACAAGAAATTTATTTAAAAAATATCCAAGATAGGAACAACTCAGATTCCAAATCTCATGATTTGGAAAATCGTCCATATTGGCGAGTTATTCAGACGACTGACACACATATTTATGTTTTATTCTATACTGGAGAAACTGATAAAGTTATCTATTCTACAGGAACTATCCCTGAACTACAAGAATGGGATTGGCAAGGCAATCTTATTAGGCGCATTTTATTTGACAAAAAGTATGATCTTATAGCCGTTTCAGAAAGTGGAATATTATATGCAATTGATACTATAAATGAATTCAATAATCAAATTTATTCATATGATTTATAAAGTCAAATCATTCATTTCAGGCAACCTATACGACAGGGATAAAAGAAAATCATACCAGTCAAAAATGTAAAAATAGATATCGCCAAAAGCCGAAATGATACTACTACCATTTGGCTGGATAATATACATTTTACAAATTTCTTCAAAAAACTATGGGCTAAATTACAACAATCACTAAACCTCAATATCTAGATTTTATCTATAAATCACCTATAACTTACCTCAAAATAAGTACTTACATCATAATGCTCATTCTTCCAGGGGGGCGGAATGAGCATTATGATGATTTCGTTACGAAATCAAACAGACTGTTGCTAAGGAGATTCTAGGTAAACTATGCTGTGCCGTGTTGTACAACATAGTTGTAAACAGCAAAGACATTGAAATTTAGGTTAACTTTACACAATTAAAGAAGCTAAATATGAAAAGCACAATCTTTATCTTTCTTTTGCTCGTAACAATGTCCTGCCAGAACAGTGAAAGGAAACAAATCGAGCAACTGGTAAAAGAATGGACCGACAGGGAAATCCTTCTGCCCGAAGGACCTGTCTTCACCCGCTTCGCCACTGATACTGTCTCTTATACAATCCAACCCGCCAGATACAAGGTAATCGTATTTGTGGATTCGGTGGGCTGCATCAGTTGCAAGCTCCAGTTACCCAAATGGAAGGACCTGATCAACGAGGTGGATTCATTGAGTGAAACAGACATTCCATTTCTGTTCTTCTTCCAGACAAAGAATGTAAGTGAAATTAGACATATCCTTAGATGCGACAACTTTGCAAATCCAGTATGCATCGATACAGCAGACGATCTTTACAAACTGAACCGATTTCCCAGCAATATGATGTTCCAGACTTTTCTAGTGGATGCCGGTAACCGGGTGAAAGTCATTGGGAATCCAATCCACAACCTATCTGTCAAAGAACTCTATCTAAAGGAGATAGCAGGCATCAAGTCTACTGCATGGTCCGTTACGGTCATCCAACTAGATTCCACAGAATACCATTACGATACAGTAGGTGAAAATGAGACTGTTGATAAAAAGATTACACTCTACAATGCAGGAAAGGAAGTGTTCCGCATAAAGGGTGTCACCACTTCCTGCGACTGCATGATGGTGAACTACGGATGGGATGAGATACAGCCTGGTGAGAGCGCTGTCATGACAGTGAGCTATAAAGCGGAAGAACCGGGTGATTTCTGGCGGACCATAACCGTATACGGAAATGTTGCAGAAAAATCCTTTACGCTGGATTTCTACGGATCAGTCAGAACGGGTGATGGATAAGTGACGGTTCTTTAACTCCTGATACCTGTATCCAATTTATATCGAATCCAACAAGTTTAAAAGAGAAGAGTTGCTTCCAATGCAAGGTAATTCAATGTTTTGAAGTACTACAAATCGATGATTTGTATCTTCGTAAAGAGTTTATGGAAACAATAATAACACATAAATGAATAATGTCATGAAGAAAATTTTCGATAAAATTTAACTGAAGTATTGTTTTTTTAGAATAGCATTATTATATTTGTAAATATTTAAATTCTAAATACTTGAAAGATGAAACAAACATTAAAAACATCTATAGCTTTAGCTATAGTTTTAATCGCAGGATATAATGTGTATACATCACAACAAGATGTAAAGATGTCTAGTTTAACTTTAGCTAATATAGAAGCTTTAGCTATGGATGAAACAAGCAAATGTGATAATGCCAACGGATATCGTAGGATCCTTGAGGGAGATGAACGAATATATGATTGCTGCTATCTGGAAAAAGTAGGAAAAGGAAAAGAGGATTGCAAAAGATGGTGAATAAATCTATACTTTTAAAATCATTGCATATATATTTTTTTATATATGCAATGATTTTTTGTGGTTGTCAGCATACCATAAAAGTTCAAAACGAAGTAAAAGAATGCACAAAGGGCGATTTAAAGAATGAAACTATCCATTCTGTTGCTATCAAACTTCCTTTTTTATTTTATCCTGAAAGATGGTGTCTAAATGATAGTAAATTATATGTGTTAAATAGTCGGATTAATCCGTTTTTAACTATCTACAATCTGCAAGAAAATTCATATATACAATATGGAAATATAGGTCAAGGTCCTAAAGAATTCATTGTTCCATCATTATGTGAAATGAAAGAGCCAGAGAAGATTGGAATTTACTCAAACAGCATGAATAAACTAGATGTCCTTCATTTCAACTCTGATTCATTATTGTATGTTAAGACCTTGCATTTTCCTTTATGGAATAAACAAAGAGGAATACCTAAAGCATATACTCGTTTGATTCAATATAATGATAGTTTATTCATTGGTACAAGTTTTATGCCCAAAGAAATTTCGGTGGAACTTATGAATCTAAAAACAGAAAAAGTAGTGAATAGTGTAAACTTCCCTTTAAAGCCTAAGGAAGGAGAATATTCAGGACCTTACGAGTGTAAAATTGCAGCTGAAATGAATTTTATTGTTGCAGCTTACCGTTATATCAATCGTTTGGAGATTTACAAACTCTCTGATCAGAAATTTCAACTTAATACTATTATAGGAGATGCAAATAATCAATATGATTTATATCGCTTAAACAAAGATAATGAAATGATTCTTCATTATTCTGACATAGTTTGTGGAAAAAATCAAATTTATGCTCTTTATCGAGGTGTAAAAGAAAAAGAACTATCTTCCGCAAATAGCAAGATAGAAGTGTATTCCTATGATGGAACACATTTACGAACTTTTGATTTAGGAAGAAGCATTGAGAAAATATTAGTAGATGAATCTTCTATGTGCATTTATGCTTTCGATAGAAATGAAGAAAAAGACATTGTGTTTTGCTATGCAATAGAATCAAATACATGATACCATAGTGTAAATTATTACATTAATGATATAATAAAGATTCTAATCTCTACTTTTTTCTTTGTTTACATCTTGATAATACTCATAATCTCAGGTTTTCAAACTACAAGATAAGCATAATACTTCTAAAAAATCTAATATGTCTTGGAACGGGATGAACTCAATCCGGGTGCAAAACTAATATATTTCAATGATATATGTTGCTTTTATCGCCTATAATTCAGTGTTTACGTGTATTTTTCCGAAAGTACGAACTATCGGCGGCAATTTTATAAAATTGGCTGGCAAAAAGAAAATCATTCATCCCATTCACGGGTTGTAATGTGTTAGGGGTATCTGCTTTGTCATTTTTATAATATTTGAGAATTTTTTTTAATTCATTACGATTTTCTTTTGCATAGATAAGGGCTTTATCTAACATTTTATCCTCATGTTCATAGTAATATCTGAATGTAAGGATTAATATTAAAGAAAGAACAATATATATTTTTTTCATATAATAGCATATTATTAAAGTCGTTCTTTCATTTTAGTAGCTTGCGATCGTTGTTATCACCCTCTAACACTTTCATCTGTTGAATTGCAATCTGATTAAGTTTTATCAACCGTTCACCCTGCGGAATGCCTTGGTCTATGAATACCGCATTGAGGTTCTCCATATTTGAAAGGCAGATCAATTCGTTTATAGAGGCATAGTCCCGGATATTCCCCTTCAGTTCTGGGTGCTGTTTACGCCACATCTTGGCGGTCATGCCGAACATCGCCACATTCAGCATATCGGCTTCGTCAGCATAGATAATACTGGCTTGTTTGGCGGTTACCTCTGTCGGGATAAGGTTCTGTTTGATTGCATCGGTATGTATGCGGTAATTTATCTTGGATAGCTCACGTTTGGCAGACCAGCCTAATTGGGTTTGTTCCTGTTCTTTCAGACGTTGGAACTCTTTCAACAGATAGAGTTTGAATTGGGGAGAATCCCAAGAGGCAAATTCAAACGCAATGTCCTTATGGGCATAAGTGCCGCCATAGCGTCCGGCTTTTGCAATAAGTCCTCTCGAATTTGTCTTTTCAGTCCATTGCTTCACTGACAGAATAAACCGGTTCAGTCCGGCTTCATTTTTAATTCCCTCGAATTCGGGGAAATTAAAATCCGGATTGTACATTTCTTCCCATATTCCAAGGAACTCTATCGTATTTTTGTTGCGTAACCATTTTTCGATAAGAGCCAGTCCGTTCTCTATGTTACGCACCATATCCGTTAATGATATATAATCCTTGTCATCGTGGTTGATATTACTTTAATAACGGCACAACGCTTCCCCAGTTTCTATATTATACCAATTTTTACAGACATATACCAAGTATAACAACCATCATCCACATTCAAGCCTTCCACATCAAGAACCAAATCCTCATCCCGAAAATCATTCAACACTTCATCCTCTATCATAGTGCAGAACTGACCGATCAAAGCATGCAAAACACCATTAAATTAAAAATCCAGAGTAAAAATAGATTTTTTTTCTATATGATAATATTATTTGAATTGCAAATAATATTATTTATCCATTGTTTTATTTATTATTTTATCTATCTTTGTATATTGTCAAAATAATCAGTTATGAATATATCAAAAGAAGGAATAGCGATAACAAAACGTTTCTTTGAAGCGATAGATATGCTGAAAGCACAGAAACGTATGCGTGGGCTTCTTACATACACCAAGGCCCATGATATAAATTATTGGAACATAAATACAGTCAGAAACCAGCCGGAAGTAAGTGTCCTAAAACCTGAATGGATAGCGTACTTGGTCCTTGACTATGGGATTTCGGCTGATTGGATTTTGACGGGTAGGGGAGGGATGTTTAAACAATAAATGTTCAAAAACTTATCCTTATAATCAAATCTGTTGTTTGTAACTTATTTATTTTCAGATTATTGATTAATAAAATGGAGTCTGCTTTGGGAGCAGGGGGTCGTGGGTTCGAATCCCGCTACCCCGACGGATGAGAGTCAAGGAGTTACGGTAAAATGTAGCTCCTTTTTTTATTCTCCGAATGGGGCGGTTTACCTTTGGTTTAACCGAGTGAGTTAAACCGAGAGTTAAACCAAAAATGAACATGGATGCTACAATTTCAGTGGTTTGTTACAAATCCAAGACCCTATCTAATGGCGAACACCCTCTAATGCTTCGTATCAGTAAAGACGGAAAGAAGAAATATCAGAGTTTGGGAATATCTGTAAATCCCAAGTTTTGGGACTTTCAGAAAAATAAACCGAAACCTAAATGTCCTAATTTAGAGTATCTTCAAAAGATTATTCTTGATAAGAAGTTGGAACTTCAAAAGAAAAAGCTTGAAATAAAGTCCGACCAAAAAGAATATTCGGCTGCAACTCTGCTTGAAGCAAATGCCAATCTATTGGTTGCCAAAACTGTAGATTGCTTTTATAAAGAAATAATTGCTCAATGTGAGATTAACAACAAATGTGGCAATAGACTGGTTTACCTTAATTCCTATAACTCTTTGAAAAGATTTACTAACGGAAAACTGGAAATCCCTTTTAACTCCATAAATGTGGCATGGCTTGAAAAATATGAAAAGTGGCTCCGGAGTAATGGCAACAAAGAAACAACAATCAGTTTAATGTTCCGTACCTTACGAAGCACATATAATAAAGCAATAAAAGAAAGATGTGCCCATTTGTCTGATTATCCTTTTCAAGAATATAAAATCAGTAAATTCGACACTTCTACTCAAAAGAGAGCCATAGCTAAAACAGATATGTTGAAGTTTACAGAAACTTCCCAACCGATAGGACAAAAGAAATATGTGGAGTTAAGTAAAGACATTTTTATATTCAGCTATCTATGTGGCGGTATAAACTTTACTGATATTGCCAATTTAACACAAGAGAATATCGTCAATGGTAGGTTACACTATATCCGTCAGAAAACTGGTAAGCTAATCAAGATTGGAATACCCCAAGAAGCTATGCAAATTATAAAAAAATACACCGATGAGAGTAATGGTTATCTATTCCCGATATTGAATATAAAAGTCCATAAAACAGCTTTGCAGAAGCAGAATAGGATTCATAAAATACGTGGCAAGGTGAATGACATTCTAAAGACACTCGGTAAGCGATTGGGAATTGAAGCTAATATAACGACCTATGTCGCTCGCCATTCATTCGCAAGTGTTCTTAAGAAATCGGGAGTAAACATCGCATTGATAAGTGAAGCATTGGGACATTCAGACTTGGCGACTACTCAAATATATTTGGATAGCTTCGATAATGAGCAAGTAGATGAAGCTATGAAGAATTTGCTGTAACTAAAAAGAGTTCTGCCTTATATATAATAAGGTGGGACTCTTTGTTTCTGTTAAAAGGTTATCAATTAGTGAAATAGAATATTAATCCTTATGATTAAATAGGAAAATTCCTTTGCTATTAAAAAACTTGTCTATACATTTGCAGCACGATTCAAAATGAATCATGTGAGGGAGGAAACGGTTCCTCCACTAAAATTATTATCAGAGTCGATAGGCAGACGTGTTTATCAAATGGCTCATCTACTGAAAGAAGCTTGTCATCATCATTTTCTACTATACAGTAGCGGCTTCTGCAACTAAGTTTATCCGGTCTATATCGGAGTATCAAACTTGGAACATCACATATCATTACTTGTACAAACAAGGGTGGAATGTGTCCAATTCGATAGTAAGCTTAGTTGGAGAAGCCTTTTTTATGCCCTCACTTTTATCAATTTAAATCAATATAACAATGGAAACATTTAACAGAATGAATGATTCTTCCAAAGAGAATCAGAGCAAAAGAAGCGTTTACAATTTGAAAAGTTTGAAACGCTATTTAATTAGCTTGTCTGAATTGACAAAAAGTGAGGAAGAACTGGAAAGACTTATTAAAAAGCTAAACATCCGGATTCTCCCAACGGGAAGCAAACAGTATGTTTGTGAATCTTTTTTTCAAGTTACTGATGAAAACCGCCAGTTCTTGGAAGAAATCAATTATGGTAAATGGCGATTTATGTTAACCGCCAATGCATTGTTGAAAAACCTACCTTTCATCATTCATGAAATTGCCATAGACGATATGGATGTGAATAGCATTGATGCTTCCTTACCCGAAATCAGAGAAAGATTGAATTGTAGAGTCTTGAAATTGTACAGTAATGGCCATGATTTTTGTACCGTAAAAGAAGATGAGTTGGCGAATCTTCCTAACTCATACAAAAGGATTGGCTGGTCAGTTTCATCTTATAAATTTTATCCGGAGGAAGGGGGACTTTATGATACAATTTAATTTTGAAAATGTCGCCAATTCAGGCAATCGAGAGCCATATAATAATGTGGCTGCGCATGAAGAATTGAAGTCCATGATGTCACGTTTTGACAGATTGAACATTTTCTTCGACATTGACGAGGACAGCTACGAAGTGATAAAGGTCGAAAGCACATACGTGAAACGCTTCGCGTATCAGTTGAACGATGAATCTGCAAACTGGCTTATGACATACCTTTCTACTGGCAAGAGTGAGGACTTTGGCGTAGAACCGTCAGAAGTTCAGAAATCAGACCAAACTAACGGTAACGAGTATCGAAAGAATATGCTCAAACTGTTTGTGGAAAGCAAGGCTGTAAACATTCAGTTTACGCCCGAGTTCAGAGACCGCAGAGGGCAGCTAACAGCAGTAGCCAACTTCAAGTTCGGTAACATCTTCTTCTTCGTAAACCGAGACGAGGACATTGTTTCGTACTTGCAAGAGAAAGAGTTAATTCGCTAAATTTAAACGGAGCAGAGGAAGTGTAAATTTCCTCTCTCCTTTTAAAAACTGACACAAATGAAAAAGGAATATATACCTATATATAAAATAGCTGGTAAAATCCAGTACTTGACAGAAGTCCTGCCACAGATAGAAACAAATACTATCCTTTGCAAGACATTAACTGGATTGGGTGCAACCTATTCCGAAATAAAGGCTAAGCGACATTCTGTTATCATCGTTCCCAATGTTCCGCCTATCATTGGCAAGTGCAAAGACCCGAAGCATAAGAATGACAATCTGTTCGGTGTCAAGCAAGGGGTGACAACAGAAGAAGTCATTGATTATATTGAAAAGACATTAGCCGCAGGAAAGTTTATCAAGTTGATAAGTACTCCCGAAGGATTTGCTAAAATCAAACGTGCTTTCGAGGAACTGGAACTTGACATATATAATATATGCTTCTTCCTATCCGATGAATGCGACAAGCTGATAAAAGATGTCGATTACAGAGCGGATATAATTCTTCCTATGGATGATTTCTTTAAATTCAGAGAAAAGGCATTTGTTTCAGCCACTCCCATATTACCGAGTGACCCGCGTTTTGAAAGTCAAGGTTTCAAAATAGTAGAAATACAGCCGACCTTTGACTACAAACGTCCTATCAGCATTGTGCAGACCAATAATGTTTTGGAAGCATTGAAAGAAATTCTACCACAGATAAAAGCACAACAAGAACAACCACGCAGTATTTGTTTCTTTGCCAACAGCGTTGATATGATACATCAGCTAATGAGTAAATTGGGAGTTGAAAATGAGTCCGCAGTATTCTGTGCAGAAAAAAGTGTTGAGAAGTTGAAGAAGAAAGGATTCAAACGCGCTTATGAACACTGGAACATTAAGCATAAAATGCCTTATATGTGGTTTACCAGTAGATTTTATACGGCTGTGGATATTGAACTGGAAGAACAGCCCGATATAATATTTGTCACTGAACCGTATTTTGCAGAATACACTATCATTGACCCATGTACTGATGCGGTACAAGCAGTTGGACGATTCAGAAACGGTACTTCTTTGGCTATTCATGTTGTCAATGCCAATGAGAACTATCCGATACGCACCAAAGCAGGTATCAAGGAATATCTTAAAGGTTGCAGGGATGCTTACAAGACGATTAAAAATCTTTATGAATGTGCAACATCTTCAGAAAGTCGAGATGCTTATAAGGCTGCATTGGATATACTGCCATATAACCGGATGCTAAAAGACGGAAAGACCAACTATTTTGCGATTGACAATTTTGTTGATGAAGCATTGGTTAAGTCTGCCTACAACAATATTGATTCAGTAGTGAACCGATACAAGGAAAGCAACTTATTCTTACCGAAACTGACCCAACCTCTGTTTTACAAATTTGGCGATAAGGAAAGGTTGAGCCTAATGGATAAGAGCAGTTCTATCAAAGAAAGCCGAAAGCGTATCGTTGAAATACTGGAATCGTTGAAGGATGACAGAGATTCTCCATTGGCACAATCGTTTATCAGTGACATCAGACAAGTTGATGCTTTTATTATTGATGCTTACAATACGGTAGGCAAAGAAGTTATTGAAGTAAACAATTATTCATTCAAAAAAATCAAAGAAGCCATGATTATGAAAAACTATAGAGAAAAAACAAGCGGAGTAGAGTTTGTTCAACTCCTTAAAAACTCCTTTAAGATTGGCGAGAAATACACTCGTGAATATATCAAAAAAGAATTAAAGCGTTTATACGCATTGGTTAAGACCGCACCTAAAAATGCGATTACAGCCATGACTATAAAAGATTTCTTCAAAATTCAAGAGTGTAAAATAGGAAATCAAAAAGCTATCAGAATATTAGAACCATTAATATAGGATAGTACTTTTTTTGATGAAAGTTAGTTTTATAGGGTCTGTTTTAAAAAGGTACTCTATCATTAATATTTAACTTTATCAAATCATTTATAAACGAAGAGTTTCCGCTGATGAAAGTGGGGACTCTTTTTTTATTTGAACATATCTTCATGTCGTAATTCACTCCCCCATGCTGTGTCAGATGATAAAAACGGAGGTACACCACCAATTTAGCCCCCCTCTTACCAAGTAAAAAGAAAATGAGTTTGAGCATAGCTCTGCCCACCCCCTCAACCATTATAAATTTTACTATTCACCTCACATCATTCATGGACTTCTTAAAGAGATACACAATACAGACATAATGGTAATATAGTCTAATTGTAATATCACTTAAATGTAATTCAGCGAATTGTAGTAAAGTCCAAATCGTAACGGAGCAACCCAAAACAATATGGGCTTTGTCAATTCCAGAGTTAAATCAATCAATAACCATTTAAACAATTTATCATTATGAGAAATTTAGTTATCATGCCAGCTATGGCAAACAATCGTGAGAGAATGAATTTGGGTGAATATGCAGAGGAAGCAACCATCATCATGGATGAACCTGTAAGACCTGCCAACCATTTCATTGAAGCCAACACACAGGAAGCAACCTTGCATCATCTGAAACATGACTGCATTACCCCAGTGTTCTCTAAGGACAACGAACTTACCATTAACCATGCCGCATTTGTGGAAACCATACAGGATGCAGCCCAATCATTCTTTAGTGGTGAGAGAGTGGAACAGGCAGATATTCGTGTGAGCCATATTATCAAAGGCAGAATCCCTGAAGCTATCCATAAGCCAGCCAACCAACTGTTGGAATCTGATAAGACCATTTATTATGAGAGGGCAGCTTTCAGCATTGATGTTCCTACCATCTATGAAACAGTGGGTGGAAACAAACTGAACTTGTCTATCGTAGGTGTGAGGGCTTATAATCAGATGAACCTGTACAGCAAGAAAGTTCCAGAGCTGTTCAGATTGGCTATTGGCTTCAAGAACCAAGTCTGTTGCAATATGTGCATCTTTACCAATGGTTACAAGGATGATTTAAGAGTGAGCAACACAACAGAACTCTATCGTGCAGCATTGGAACTGTTCAATAACTACAATCCTGCCAAGCATCTTTATCTGATGCAGCAATTAGGCAACACTTCCATGAGTGAACACCAATTCGCACAGATTATAGGCAAGATGCGACTTTACCAATGCTTGCCAACAGGCTATCAAAAGGCATTGCCAAGAATGTTGCTCACTGATACGCAGATTAACAGCGTAGCCAAAGCATACATTCACGATGATAATTTTGGCAGCTTTGGAAGTGAGCTTAATATGTGGAAGTTCTATAACTTGCTTACAGGAGCTAACAAGTCAAGCTATATTGATTCGTTCTTAGACCGTTCTTTGAATGCCACTGAAATGGCAGTTGGAATCAATGCGGCTTTACATGGGGATGAGCGTTACAAATGGTTCATTGATTAAATGGGCTTTATTGATTGAGAGAGGAAAGGGCAGCTATTAGGTTAGTTGTCCTTTCTTTATGTTTAATAATTAACTATTTATATTTGCAAGTACGCAAATAAGTACATATATTTGCATTATAAAAAGGAGGATTTATGAGAACAGCCAATTACACAGATTTAAGAGCCAATCTAAAAGGTTATATTGACTCGGTTATTGACGATTGCGATACGGTACTTATCAATCGTGGTAATGGTACGGGAGTAGTAATGATTTCTTTGGAAGAATATAATTCTTTGAAGGAGACCGAATATATCATGTCTTCTGAACAGACCATGAATGATATTCGTAAAGGAGAAGAAGACTTAAAGGCAGGCAAAGGAATAGAAGTAAATTTAGATGAACTATGAAACTGATATTTACTCCTATTGCACAAGAACACTGGGAATATTGGAAAAAGAATGACCCCAACATAACCAAACGCATTAAGAAATTACTCGCCGATATATTGGAACATCCTTACACTGGTATAGGTAAACCTGAACCTCTCAAATATGAATTGGCAGGTAAATGGTCAAGACGAATTAATTCAGAGCATAGACTTATTTATTCTGTGCATAATGATATGATAGAGGTTTATATATTCTCCATGAAATATCACTATTCCAAGAAGTAACTACATTATCACATCTTATTAATTAAAAGGACATCTATTAAGTTAGGTGTCCTTTTTCTGTTTTACACTTTACAAATTCTATGACATTATGGATAAATCTAAAATTGAAAATGCTATCAATCATATCACCTCTTTACAAGAGA
>OHTA01000884.1_pt1 | contig 17416 bp, 10 predicted proteins | sample 1578851 | NCBI WGS metagenome assembly OHTA01 (sample SAMEA3879578, study PRJEB24766) | human gut metagenome | biome: human-associated habitat; feature: feces | place: USA | collected 1985/1987 | reverse complement strand
GTTTTCCCAAGCTTTGATATTCCGGCTACGCTTCAGTTCGGTAATCATCCAGGCTTTCCCTTCATCGTCGAGGTTTCCCCAAAGTTGCTTCGGGGCACGCAACAATCCCTGTGCCAGGAAAGCCGCATCTACTAAAGGTTGATAAGGCTCGCCGAACTCCAGATAATCGGGAGAATTTGGATTCACACCGTTCTTCAGACCTTTCACAGCTAAATTGATGTATTTTGCTCTCAGCTTTCCTTCAGGTGTATCATCCGGGCCTAATTCCAACCACGGAGAAATTCCACAAATCAAACGACCTACAGCTTCCAAATAGGAAAACTTCTGCCGACTTGGGTCTTTTGATTCATAAGGCATATTCTGCTTCAGAGTATTTTGGCTGAGGTTGGTCAATACCGGATCAGCAATCTGAACCATCTTCTCGACCCATACAGCACGGTCTTCGGCTCCGGGTGTCTGAGCAAAGCCTATCGACCAACCAGTCAACCAACAAATAACGGCTAATAAAATCTTCTTTACTTTCATCTTACTGCTTATTCAATACGTTTCGTAAACGAAGCAACGCTTCTACATAATAATAATCGGCATAACTCAGAGGAACATCTACTTCGCTGTTTCCCGGAAGATGGCCTGTACAGTGCATGATGGCAAAGTTTGCATTCGTCCCTGTTGTTGCCAAATAAGCTGGAGAAGTCAGTGAACGAATCTGTTGTTCGGCAAAGGTAAGACATTGCTTTCCGAAATCGTTTGGATTAAACTGACTCAATTCAATGAGAGCAGAAGCCATGATAGCTGCCGCAGAGGCATCACGCACAGTATTAGGAATATCAGGACAGTCAAAATCCCAATAAGGAATCTTATCTGCTGGCATGTTTGGATGATTCATCAAGAACTGAGCAATATGATTAGCCTGCTCCAAATAAGCCTGTTTCTTGGCTTCGCGGTACATCATTGTGTAACCATATAAAGCCCATGCCTGACCGCGTGCCCAAGCTGATTCATCAGCATATCCTTGATGCGTTTGTTTGATATGCGGCTGAGCTGTTATGGTATCGTACGATACTACGTGATAACAACTATAATCCGGGCGGAAATGATTAGCCATTGTCTTGTCAGCATGTGAAATAGCCATTTGAGTGAAGGCATTATCGCCCGTCGCACGACCTGCCCACATCAGGAATTCCAAGTTCATCATATTGTCAATGATGACCGGATACTGCCACTTCTGCTTATTGAAATCCCACGAGCGTATCAATCCTATATGTGGATTATAACGTGTGGCGAGCGAATGAGCGCCTTCTATCATGACATCTTTATACTTCGGATTACCCGTCAGACGATAGCCATTACCATAACTACAATTCAACATGAAGCCAACATCATGACTATAAGTTATTTTCTTTACTTTTTCCAACCGTTCTGTATATAATTCAGCATACTTTTTCAATTCAGGTGTCGGATTAGCTTCATATAAGTACCACAATTCACCAGGGAAAAAGCCACTGCACCACCAACTATAATCACTGACTTCCAACTTACCATCCTTCATCGATTTAGGCAGTTTTCCATCTTGATTTTCCAATTCCTTAGCCATAAGTAAGGCTTGATCGGTAGCGGTCTTCAATCCTCGTTCGATTACCGAGTCAATCGGTTCTTCTTTCGGTTGAGTTGCACATGCAGACAAGAATAATCCCGCAGCCGATAACACACATGTTGATAAAAAATTCTTCATAATCCGTTCTATTATTTATTTAATACAATCTTCAAATAAATGATCACATATATATTTCGCATATAAACGCTCTACTACTTCCGGCTTTTTATCAGCTATATTCTGCCGCTCAAAACCATCTTTCGTATATTGATATAATTCCTTCCAGCTCTCATTCCCTTTCTGATAATAGGTACACCTATAATCTGGAATCCGAACAGAAATACCATCATTATAATAACTATAAGCACAATCTTTCCACGAAGGCTCATCCGGCTGACGTAACAAATTTACAAAACTATCTCCATCTAATCCTTCTGGTATTGAAATATCACACAGATCCATCAATGTCGGATAAATATCAACAGATCCAACTATCCGATTATTCTTTATTCCAGCCTTACAACCAGGAGCTTTGATGATCAAAGTACTTGCCAATGAAGTTTCATAAACGGTATGCTTTCCCCAAACCCGGAAATCACCTAAATGCCACCCATGATCACCCCATAAAACAATTATGGTATTATCAGACAAACCGGTTTCTTCTAAGGTTGATAATAATTTGCCTATCTGCGCATCCACATAACTTACACATGCATAATAAGCATGACGCAGACGACGGGCATAAACATCCGAAACCGATTTTTCCAATGATGCTTTCTCTTCTCCTAATTGATACCCATTTAATTCCCCACTATTATGTAATGTAGCCTTCTTGAATCCTTCCGGTATTTCACCAACAGGAGAAAGCGATATTGAATCTTCATCATATAAATCCCAATACTTTTTGGGAGCTGTAAATGGCAAATGAGGTTTAAAGAAACCCACAGCCAAACAAAATGGTTGTTTCTTTCCAGCCAGTTCTTTCAACTTTGCAACGGCTAAATTAGCGGTTAAACCATCTGGCAAACCTTCATCTTCTACAGATACACATTCATAAGGTTTTACCTGCTTATGGCAACTCTGCCTATTCGAACCATCCGAATAACCGAAAAAGGCATTCCAGCCATTTCCCCATTTTCCTGAATCAAAAAGCATTTCATCCCAACTATAAGGTAATTCCAGTTTCATACTTTTAGGCTCTTCATAGGCATACAAATATCCATCGGCATAGTGGCTGATTTTTCCAATACCAACTGTATAATAGCCATTTCTACGAAGGTGATGAAACAGTGTTTCAGGGTTTTCTCCTTCCGGTTTATCAGAGAGGCGCAAATGACATGCTTCGTTGGACAAATCCTGACGATTAGAGGGTAATTTCCCCGTCAACATACTAGCCCGAGATGCACCACTTGTAGGAACTTGAACATAATGATGAAAAAACAGACTACCTTCATTTGCCAAACGATCCATATTGGGTGATTTAACCTCCGAACCGTAACATCCTAACTCCCGACGAAGATCATCTACACAAATAAACAAAACATTCGGACGTTGTTTTTCTTCATTACAGCTCGTCAATATTGTACTGACCAACAAAGCGGATGAAGCCCAATTGATTATAGGAATATTTTTCATATACTGTTTCTATTCGTGTTTACAATTCTCTGATTCCTGAAAAATCATCTTCCCTTAGAATAAATTTTACTCTTTCAATTTCTCAAATGTTCCCTTTAAGCGTATGTCCTCTGAAGACGAACCGATACGGACTTCAAATTCTCCCGGTTCTACCGTCCATTCATAATGACGATCCAATATCTGCAAATCTTCCGGGTAAAGCGTGAAAGTAACTGTTTTCGTTTCTCCCGGCTGCAAGGAAACACGTTCAAAGCCTCGTAAAACCGACTCGTAAGTAATCACTGAAGCCACTTTATCACGGATATATAGCTGAACAACCTCGTCGCCTGTCCTATCTCCTGTATTAGTCAGATCACATGATATTGTCACTGCGCTTTGCGTCTGCTTATTATCCTGTTTAATCTGTAAATTATTATAGGCAAACGATGTGTAGCTCAATCCATAACCAAACGGATAAAGAGCGCCATTGACCCGTGTATTACCCGAACCATTCGGACCAGAAAAATACTGTCCGGCATGAGATCCCGGCTTAAACGGGAAATTAAACTCGATCTGTCCGATTGTTTTCGGAAAAGTGACAGACAGTTTTCCTCCGGGATTATAAGTTCCGAACAAAGTATTGGCAATAGCCTCTCCTCCTAACTGTCCCGGAAACCAAGTTTCCAAAATAGCAGGGATATTCCGATCTGCCCAATTGATCGTAAGCGGCTGTCCATTCACCAAAACCAAGACAACCGGCTTTCCTGTAGCGTGTAACGCTTCCAAAAGCTCCTGCTGTCTTCCTGGGAAACCCAATCCCGTACGCGATTTACTTTCTCCGGTACAAGTCTCATCTTCTCCCAGTACGGCAATAATCACATCACAATCTGCCGCCTGCTTCACGGCCTCAGCAATACCTTGTTTTTCTTCTGCCGTCATTGGAACAGGAACGATTTCACTGTCCGGCCAGTTGGCATCGCGCGTCGCACAACCCTGTGCATAGGCAACTTCTACTTCATTCCCTACATAATTACAAATTCCATCATAAACGGTGATATTCTCTAAAGCTTGCGGTCCATAACGACTGATCATATAATTCGTTTCTTTAGCCAAAGGACCGGTTACTAATATTTTCTTCAGATGATGCTTATCCAATGGTAAGGTCTTATTCTCATTCTTCAAAAGCACAAGTGACTGTTGCTGCATATCCAAGACAAAATCCCGGTGTAAGTCTGCACCTACTACTTTATCGGCTTGTTTCACATCTTCTACGTAAGGCGAATCAAACAAACCCAATTCGAACTTCACCCGAAGCACATCAGTAACCATCCGATCAACCGATTTCATCGATAGTTTCCCTTCCCGGATAAGTTTACGTAAAGGCATGATATAATCTGCCGGAGGCGTAAAATGTGTCCGGACATTCATTCCGGCTTCCACCACTTGACGTACTGCCTCTTCGTATGAATCTGCTACATGATGCTTTGATTCGACAAACTCGACCGCTTCGCTGTCACTTACAACATATCCACGGAAACCATATTCCTGGCGAAGCAACTCCGTCAAGAAATAATAACTGGCGGTTACCGGAACGCCATCCCAATCATTATAACTGCTCATTACGCCTTTGGGATGCGACTTTTCTATTACCCGTTTAAACGGATAAAGATAAATCTCATGTAATTCGCGCGGAGCAACATGCGGATCTGTACGGCACGCTCCATCACGGCCTCCTTTAGGTACACTATAAACGGCAAAGTGTTTCAAGGTAGAAGCAACGCCCTGATCTTGCAAACCATCCACCATGTTCCGCCCCAGTTCCGATACCAGAAAAGGATCTTCCCCGTAACATTCCAAGACTCTTCCCCACCGCGGATCACGGGCTACATCCAAAATTGGCGCATACACGTTGGTATATCCCAATGCCTTCGCCTCTTTTCCGGCTATTTCACCCGCCTGATACACCAATGCTTTATTCCAAGTGCTCCCAATACTAATAGGTGCCGGAAAAGGAGTCGCTTTCGTATGGTTCAGACCATGTATTCCTTCATTTGAGAAATCTACTGGAATTCCCAGGCGAGTTTCCTCTACAAACCAACGTTGGATCGTATTGATCGCTTCAGCATGATTACTGAAAGGATAAATTAATTCCGGCGAACGCTTACGACCACCTCCAATACCGTTCAATTGTTCGTCGATATTGGCAATACCGTCTTTCCAAACCTCCGATTTCCATCGAGCCGTAGGTAAAGAATCGCGTAAAACACGTCCATAACCATATAAAGTAGCCATCTGGCATGTCTTTTCCTCTACCGTCATCTGCCGTAGCAAATCATCGATTCTCTTATCAATCGGTTGGGTTGGATCTTCATACACATCCTTTGATCCATCCTTTCTGATAAATCGAATCTTTTGCATGCACGGTAAAACAAAAAGATAGAGCCAACAGGCAATATTTAGTTTTCATATTCATGGTATTTTTTCGTCTTTATATATTTTCTAATTTATTGACAACATCCTTCCGTCGGGATTGAGGCGTCACTTCCAGTTTCTGTAAAACCCCATCAACATACTCTACTTCAATAGTTGTATTATGAGGAGCATGCAGTTTAAAGTAAACATCCTTATCTTTCGGCCAGCAAGGGAACAGATAAATCGTATCACCCGTAGTCTGAAGTAACATCTCTTGTAGTCCGATCATTCCCGAACCTCCCCAATTATGATCCGGTACCCAGTCATGTCCGGGTCCCCAGAAAGTAGGGAAACGACGAGGAGAATCAGCCAATTTCGACTTATTATATTCCAAAGCCTCTTCAATCATTCCCATCCTGGCAAAGAAAATACCATCCTGATGCCAGCTCATAACCATATTTTTAGGAAATGTCCCATGCTTCCATGTATTCCTGAAAAACGGAATCTCCGGAGAATCTATCGAATAACGATTAAATGGAAACAGTGGATAAAACTGTGGACATTCTACATTCTGGTATTTCTTATAAGAGCGTGCTGGAAGCAACACCGTGTCTTCACCCACCTTTCCCCAAGTCAACTGAGGAAGCCGTCCCAGAAATCCTTCAAAATAAGTATATTCTTCCTTCGTCAGATAAGTCTGTCCTGTACTCAACAAAGCCTCTATGGAAGCATATAGTCCGGATAACAGATCGGCCGGATCATAAGCTCCCCGGTATGACTCGCACGAAGTAGAAGGATACAGTATTAATTTCCCGTCGGCATCCAAAGGCTTGCCGGTTCTCATTAGTGCTCTTTTCTGATAATGTTCATCAAAAAAGCGCAATGCGGCTTGAATAAACGGAATATATTCCTTTATACTTTTACCTGTATAACGATAATATTCCAAGATCATGTACGCATGTTCTACTTGCGATTCCCAATGATATGATACATGAGGCGATGCCATCAGACCGTGTTCTACCACTTCGCCATAACCTCTTGTCGCATCGGCCAATGTATCTCCAAACTGTATTTCCCTGCCCCGACTTCGTAACGAACTGTTTTCCCAGCCCCAACCGGATCCGAAATCCAAGCCGGAAGCACTGGCATATTCGCAGAACAGAGCACCTTGATGCCCAAAATGCTTTTGAGCTTTCAGCGAAGCTCCGGCCAAACCCCACTTATATAAATTGAATTGCGAATGCATTCCTTCGGTATCTCCGCTTTTTAACAAAGGCCAATATAGCAGACGTTGGTTTTGGGCAGTGAAAACATCACCGCCCCAAGCCCGCCAATCCGGATCATGCTTATAACCCGAATCAACCAAGAACGGATCAAACGTATAATTTCCCCCATTGAACTTAGAAGGAAACTCTCCTTCAAAATTAGTTGCGAGTTGATAACGCATCAACTGATAATTTCGGCCCATCTGCCACATACGAGGATCATCGTCTTTTTTCTTCGGATCAGTAATAATCCAACTACGTTTCCACAAGGCAGACCACCAATCTTTATTGCGTTTCCAATTTCCTTTTTCCTTTAATGCCTGATCATACTGTTTATTCAATCGGCTTATCCATTGGTCTGTTTCTTCTTCCTGTTCGATATAAGTAACCCATTGGAATGTATGCTTCTTTGCTGGCTTTTCACTTTTAATACACCACGCCAGATAAGGGGTTACCTGATAAATTCCAGTTTCCTGTCCATCCTCAACAAAACCTTTACCTCCTAATATACCACCCGTTATCCGATTTCTGTTCTTATTCACGATCTGATCCGCATATTCCGTTAATCCTTGCTGGGCAAGCATTAAATCCGGAGATAATGTCTGGGATGGATTCTGATGATAAAACAAAACTTTATTTTCTACAAACGACACCTGATCTTTCAGCTTTACCACATCACCCGGATAGCCTTCTAAAGCAAAACAGCCAAAACGTCCTTTCTTCTTATCCAACAATAATTTGTCTTCTATTCTCCAATTCTCATAGGCAACCTTCACATCCGTCAGCATCGAAGTCTGCACATCAAACTGGATAGAATGTGTATATCGGTCTACCCATATATGAATGCAATGTTCTTTCTTTGGGCCGGCATAAATATAAACCGAGCCATCTTCCAAATTCAACATCTGGCAAAATGTCGTATCCAATGCAAAAATATCAGGTGTAAAAGAAATACGCAGACGCCCCAGCTTCAGATATTCGCCATTCTCGCTCAAACTGCCACTGCGCTGGGCATAAAGCAGAATATTCCCTTTTTCCACCCACACATTACAGCCTATATCACCACCACCTAAAGGCATCGACGCGGAAACATCCTTCGACTGCGATTGCCATACAACGGCATAATCGTTCCAGTCAAAAGCCGGATTGCCTGTCATTGCCTGCATACAAAAATTAGAGAACAACAAACATATACTTATGATATAAAGCCTAGCATTCATCATTTGTCTTTCAAACTATCAATATGATAATCCTTTATTCTTTGTTGATATACAAATTTAATTCAAAATATATGAATTAATCATCGAAATCCGATATGTTTCAAATCACTTTTATGGGTTATCAGCTATTTTGACGTTACTTTTTGTCTTTAGCACATCCGTCGAAAAGCTTTAGCACAGTTGTCAAAAAGCTTTTCGACATATGTGCTAAAGCTTTTCGACAACTGTTGAACAATTAAAAACTAACTACATCCTATCTTATTTGATATCCCACCACAAGCGAACATCAATCTTATTATATTCGGCTTGTGCATTATAATTTTCCGTATTCATAGAAGCTTCTTTGGCAGGATAAAGGAAACGAACTGGAGTATTCTCTTTATTTAACAACATGCCATTCTCACGGTCATCATCCAATACAGGCAAATCAGTTCTTCTGTATTCCGACCAGTTCTCATAAGTCTGAAGGATGTTCAGATGTAACCACTTCTGTGTAGCAATCTGTTCCAACGCTTTTGATTCGTCATAGTGGAAAGTAGAAGTATTCAACCAAGCCTGTAAGGTTTCGTCAGAGACATCTCTATCAGTCAGTTCTTCGTCCACTCCGTCAGCCGTACTGTTCTTATAAAAATCATAGTACTGCTGAACTGAGAGGAGAATTCCTTTATTATAATAAGACGCTGCATCTCCGGCAATCAGGTTTCGCTGAGCAGCTTCGGCCAAACAGAAGTAAGATTCGGCAGCAGTCATCGCGATTCCGGCCGGCAAATAATAGTTCTTTCGGAAAGTTACGGTATTATAAACACCATACTTTTCATGCAATTCATTTTTATCGGCACTGTTAACCAATTCGATTGCCTCATCTGCCGAAGCCGGATAACCTATGATCTCCTGATCTGGGAAAAGACAAACGCCGTCATCATCAGCTCCCGGTTGAAAGAATACAGGTAAACGCGGATCTTGAGCTTCCTTTAACAAATTCACCATCATTTCAGGAGCATACATGTAATAACCATTCGAAATATTGTGACTTTCAGTCATGGCACGCCAAATAGCATCAGGAGCCGTTTCTTGTCCGGAAACTTTCAAATAGGCATTATCAGCATTATCGATAATCAAATCTTCGACATTCAGTTCCGACAATACTTCTTTTGCTTTCTCTGGATCTACATTCGAAATACGCATGGCATAACGTAAGCGTAATGAGTTGGCGAAGCGAAACCAGCCTTCACAATCACCTTTATATATAACATCTTGGCGTTTAAATGTGTCATCACTTTCAGCTGTTTTGAAATATTCAGCAGCTGATTTCAAATCGGCTAACAACGTGTAATAAATATCTTTTTGTGAATCATATTTCGGTTTAAAAATCACCGTACCTCCATATATTGAATTCCGGGCAGTAAAAGCTTCCGAATAAGGCATATTACCAAAGAAATCGGTAGCCATAGCTGTATTATAAGCCTTTAAAACCTTTCCGGCTTCGATATAGTTTTTATATCCTTCCTGTTCTTCGGCAGTCAGTGTTGAATAGATCTTATCCATTTCCGTCAATGTACTCATCCGTTCAACATAATAATTCTCCCAGCGTCCTTTATCATCCTGGATTTTCTGATAAATATTAATCCGGTCTTTTCCTTCCTGACGAGCTGTTGTCTGGATATAATTACCAATTAATCGGAACGTCAGATTATAAGCATCAGCATAATCCATTTCTACGGTTCTTTGCGCTCCTCGTGCAAACAGATATTCAATCTTAGTTTCTGTAAAAGCATCCGGATTATCATGTTTTTCATCCATGATATCAGAACAAGAAAACAGAGACATTGATATCCCTAACATCCATATATACATTGAATTTTTCATGTGCGTATTATTTTGATATTAAAAACTAGTGTTTATTGAGAAACCGAAGCTTCTTGGCGCAGGATATGTAGTATATTCAACATAACTGTACCAACTATTGGTTCCTAAAGTTGATTCCGGATTAATATTGGGAACACTTTTATAAATGAAAAACAGATTGCTTCCCACAAACGAAACATTCAGATTCTGCAATCCCAACTTCGAATAGATCTTTTCAGGAACCCGATATGACAACTTCAATTCTCTTAATTTTATATAGGTATTATCATACAAATTATCTTCCGAGCCTGTTACATTATAACGTGAGTTATAATAATCGGCAGCAGAAACGACTATATCATTCTTCGAACCATCTTCTTTCACTCCTTCAGCAATGATACCATCATGATAAATCAAACCATCTTTTGCATTAGCAGGAAGAGTTGCAGAATGACTGTCTAACAATACCTTCTGATTTGTATTGGCATCAATATAATAAGGTAAACCTCCATATTCTTCGTCACGACCAAACAATGATTCGATGCCTGAACCTGTTGATTTCAAATAATTGTTTGTGAAAGACAAAAGTTTACCGCCGAAAGATCCGTCAATATGTACACTCAAGGAAACATTCTTATATCTGAATGTATTCGTAAATCCTCCGATAAACTTAGGTGCTGCACTTCCGGCATACGTATATTCAGATTCCTGCATATAGTTTCCGTTCTTATCAACCAGCATATTTCCTTGATCATCTCTCATCCATTTACGAATAAACACACTTGGCGTTGCATAACCGGGAACAGCCTTAAACAAAGCGGCATCCCATGGAGCAGCAATTTGTCGGTCATCCATTCCTTCAACCAATGAAATCAATTCATTATGAGTAAAACTAAAGTTCAGAATACTTTCCCATGAAAAGTCTTTCGTTTCTATAGGTGTTCCAGTAAGTTGCAATTCCACACCATAGTTTCCGATTTCTCCGGCATTCATCTTCATACCAGTAGCACCAGTTGAAGGCGTAACAGGAACGGTTATAATCTGGTTCTTTGTTCTATTGGTATAATAAGCCAAATCCAATCCCAGACGTCCATTCAAGAAACGACTTTCCAAACCGAATTCCCAAGAATAAGTCTTTTCCGGAATTACATTGGTTGGTGGTACACTTGCATCAAACCAGTTAGTTATAGCCGAATTATCAAATGAACCATAGTTAAACGAATTATTGGTGAAATAAATACTAGGAGTTGAATTACCTACAATCGCATACGAAGCACGGACTTTTCCATAATTATACCAAGAAGGTAGTTTGAATGCATCCGTGAAAACAAAACCTAAACCAACTGAAGGATAAAAGAAACTTCTGTTATCGGCCGGTAAGCGGGATGACCAGTCATTACGGGCTGTCAAATCCAAATATAAATAACGTTTATAGGCCAATTGTGCCGAAGCAAATACTGCGCCCAAATATTCTCCCCGATTATAACCAGAATCCAAGCTGGCTGTTTTAGGATCACGTTTATTATTATTCGTTGAGAACATGCCGTTATACTTAAGACCTTGTGACTTCCAAGTCATTCCTGTTTCTGAAATCAATTCGGCAGAAGTACCCAAGTTAGCAGTAACGTCAAAGTCTTCAGCAAATGTCTTATTAAACATCAACAAAGCCTCGCCGTAATTCTTCTCATAATGATTATCGATTTTCTGATAACTTCCTTGCAAATTCGTCATATCGGCTGGATCTGCATATTTCACAAACATCTCCTTATTTTCCTTCTTATCACTATACCGGTCGGTTCCACCACGTAAACGCAAATTCAAACCTTCGAATAACTTTACATTAGCAGAGATAGAAGCAATAAGTCTTTCTCGTCTCCAAGTGTATTCGTTTTCGTTCTGGTTCCACAGCAAGTCTTTGATGATATTGTCTCGGTTTCCAGAACTAATATTTGCAATTTCATCCGTCAGGAAATAACCCTCATCATTCTTATAATGATCTTTCCATAACTGCGTAATCTCATTTCTGGGCATCGGGTAATTGGAAACACGGTCAATACGGGTTGGAGGATTCTTCGTATCCGATATATTAAACGATACAGACGCATCCATTGATACCCGTTGAGAAATATCAAATTTACCCGAGAAATTAAAATTATGCTTATTCTGCTTCATGTTTTCCAAGAAACCACCCCAATTCATATTGGTATAAGAAAGGCGGATATTGCTCTTTTCTGTACTATTGGAAACCGAAACACTATTATTATTGGTAAATCCATCCTTAAAGATATCCCGATAATTATTAGGTTGTGGTAAGAACGGACGTTTTACGCCATCCCACCAAATAACTTCTGTTCCGTCCATCCGTGGTCCAAAACTCCGATAAGTATCACCGGTATAAATCGGTTCTCCGTTTTCATTCTTCGTAAAATAAGGAGAAGTTCCACCTCCGAACACATTCTGGAGTTCAGGCATAAAAGCTCTTTGATCATACATATATGAAGTGCTGACATTTACACCAAAGCCTTTCTTGTCTCCACCTCGTTTGGTTGTAATAACAATAACACCATTCGTGGCTCTCGAACCATACAAAGCGGCTGCGTTTGCACCTTTCAGGATAGACATCGACTCTATGTCATCGGGGTTAATATCATTTAATGCCGAACCTTGTTGTGTCTGATCTCTTCCTCGACCGGCCCAATTCGAGTCTGTATCATTAATAGGAATACCATCGACTACAATCAACGGACGTGTATTACCTTCTACAGAATTGATTCCTCGAATCTGAATCTTTGTTCCTCCAACCGCACCAGCTGCCGTCTGCATAATCTGTACACCAGCTGCCTTTCCGTATAAAGAATTAGCAACATTCTGCACAGGGACTAACTGAATATCGTCAGATTTCAGTTCGCTCATGGCATAACTTAAAGCACGTTTCTCTTTCTTGATTCCCATTGCCGTTACAACGACTTCATCAATTTGCTGAGAATCTTCTTTCAACAATACAGTTACATTTTCCTGTCCTGTATACTTAATAGTCTGCGTAGCATATCCAATATAAGAAATACTAATCTCATCTCCTACCTGGACATCTAAAGTGAAATTTCCATCCATATCGGTAATAGTACCAGACGTTGTTCCTTTGATCGCAACAGACGCTCCTACAACCGGACCCAAAGAGTCTGTAACGCGTCCCGTTAGTTTTTTCTGTTGTTGCGTAACCGATACATTTTTCATTGACTCCACTTCCACGGCATAGATTGGTATGGATGCTAACAAGCCTGCTAACATAGTAAATCCAATCGGATTAAATAAATTCTTCATAATAACATTATATTTGAAATTCAAGTTTTTCGCAAAGGAAAAGCGGGATTTCTGCATAGGATAACAGAATCAATCTTTTATCTATCAAAAACTACATGTGACAGATTTTACCATAAATCCGACAGATTTTACTATTCAAAAGGTGTTTTTATAAGAGTGATTATACTTCTGATCTGGTTAAGGTTAGCGTTGACCATAAAAGAAACGAGAATCGAAAACGATTCTCGATGGATTCGTTTCCGATTCTCGTATGATTTAAATCAAAGAGAACTGACTTTGCTGGGCAAAGTCAGTTTCCTGATAGTATTTCTTAATTGTTTTCGGGACGCAATTTACGAACAACAGCACCAGTACGCCACATTTCGCTTTCGCGTAACTGACGAAGTTCTTCGTTCAACTTCTCACGATAATCCGGTTGTGAGTTAGAATCGATAGAACGCTGTGCTTCGTTTCCGCAAGCTACCTCGTTATACAGTTTTTCAAAGACAGGCTTAACGGCATCGTGGAACGGGCCCATCCAATCCAAAGCTCCGCGCTGAGCAGTTGTTGAACAGTTAGCATACATCCAGTCCATACCGTTTTCACCAAACAACGGCATCAACGACTGCGTCAATTCTTCTACTGTTTCATTGAATGCTTCAGAAGGTTCGTGTCCGTGTTCACGTAATGTTTCATACTGGGCCAGCAACAATCCTTGGATTGCACCCATCAATGTACCACGTTCACCTGTCAAGTCTGAATAAACTTCCTTCTTGAATGTAGTTTCAAACAGATAACCTGAACCGACACCGATACCTAAAGCGATGACACGATCCCAAGCCTTTCCTGTTGCATCCTGATAGATTGCATAGCTAGAGTTCAAACCACGTCCTTGCAAGAACATACGGCGCAAAGAAGTACCTGAACCTTTCGGAGCGATCATGATTACATCTACATCTGCAGGAGGAATAATGTTTGTACGTTCTTTATAAGTAATAGCAAAACCATGAGAGAAGTACAAAGCTTTACCAGCAGTCAGATGTTTCTTGATCATCGGCCAGCATTGAATCTGAGCTGCATCTGAAAGCAATACCTGAATAATGGTAGCCTTTTCGCAAGCTTCTTCAATACCAAACAAAGTCTCACCCGGAACCCAACCGTCGGCTACGGCTTTATCATAAGTCTTACCCGGACGCTGTCCGACAATTACATTGAAACCATTGTCGCGCAAGTTCAAGCTCTGACCCGGACCCTGTACACCATAACCGATAACAGCGATGACTTCATCTTTCAACACTTCTCTAGCCTTTTCCAAAGGAAACTCTTCGCGGGTTACTACATTTTCTTCAACACCGCCAAAATTCATTATTGCCATTTTCTTTTCTTTTTAGTTCCGGCAGCTTTCGCTGCCATTTATATTAATAATCTATTCAAATATCACTTTACTGCGTACGACTACATCCGTACCGTTCTTTTTCACTTCAATATGGTATTCGTCCGCACCTACCTTCTCCTGATAGAAACTCAACGTATCACCATAATAACTTTCGGCCACATAAGCCATTTCAAAGCGGCGTACACGCTTTTCTTTGAATTGCTCGAGTGGAAAAAGATCCAAAATATGCTCGATATATTTAATACTGTTTACATGACCGTTGACATCAATGTCACTGTATTTCGTTTGATATTCAGCAATCGGATCTGTTTCGGTCACCTTGATCCTTCCCGGTTTCTCGATCGGACAAGGTTTATCACAAACATAATCTACGATACTACCGCCATGCAATGTCAATAAATCAGCCGGCTTTCGTGTTTCCATACTGATCATTGCCCAAACAGAGCGGGCATAACCAATCGTCTTTCCTTCCTGATTCACCAAAGCGAAATTACGATCTGTGAACAAACGATAGACATTCTCTACCCACGTCTGGATACTGAACTTTTCATATTGATTGGGCAGCGCATCCAATTCAATTGCCAGGCGAGACAGAACCCACGTATAATGATTTTCGTTCAGTGTAGCCATTCCGAAACCTCTTTCGGAAGCATGAAAGCCGGCACAATTCAACAGATGATTACCCAATACACCCATCGTCAGCTTTCCCGTAAAATCTACATGGAAAGGTTCTGCGACAAAATCGTAAGTCCCTATTTTCGAATCTTCCGTCATACAACTCTATTCTTTTGATTCCGTTATTTTTCCTTGTGATAACGCTCTTCTCGATGAGCCAGATACTCATTTACCCGTTCGAAACAGCTGGTCGAGACAGCAATTCTTCCTGAGCGTACAAACTGAAGCACGCAATTCAAGGAACTCAATTCCTGATAAAGGGATGTAATATCTTCGCTTGTACCTGTCATTTCCACGATCGAAAAGACCGGATTCACCTCTACAATATGAGCACTGTAATGACGAATTACTTTTGATGCTTCGGGATTTGACTGAAATTCCGGTGTAGATACTTTATACATCGCTATTTCCCGCTGAAAGATTTCATCATCTGTGAAATAATGCGCATGAATGACATCCATCTTCTTCTCAATCTGCTTGACAATCTTCTCGATAATATCTTGCGTAGTCCAGCAGGTAATCGTATATTTATGAACACCCCGGATCGACGAAGCCGATACATTCAAGCTTTCGATATTCAATTGCCGGCGTGTAAAAACAGCCGTAATCTGATTCAATATACCGGCAATATTCTCAGAATGTACTATAATCGTATATAATTTCTTATTTTCCATAATCTTCCTCCTCCAGCATTAACATTCCAACAGCATTTGGTTTACCGAACTTCCCGGAGGCGTCATCGGCAAAACATTTCCTTCTTCCACTACACAGACTTCCAACAGGAACGGACCATCCGTTTCCAACATCTCACGAACAGCATCACGCAGCTCTGAACGTTCAATAACTCTTCGCGAAGGAATTGAATAAGCAGCTGCAATCTGCATATAATCCGGATTCATCATCGGTGTAAAGGAATAACGACGATTGAAGAACATCGCCTGCCACTGGCGAACATTACCCAGATAATTATTATTTAGCAAGATAATCTTAACGGGGGCTTTCTGTTCCATAACGGTTCCCAGTTCTTGCATCGTCATCTGTAAACCACCATCTCCCATGAATACACACACCGTACGGTCAGGACGGCCAAACGTTGCCCCTATTGCTGCCGGCAAACCAAAACCCATCGTTCCCATTCCTCCGGAAGTTACAATACTTCGCTGCTGGGAAAACTTGAAATAGCGACAGGCCATCATCTGATTCTGACCTACATCGGTTACCAATATAGCATCATTGTCGGTCGCTTCACTTACAACATGTACTACTTCTCCCATATTCAGCGGACCTTCATCCGGGAATACTTCTTTGCGTATTACCTGATTGAATTCCGTTTCTTCGTACTGCCGGAAGCTTTCAATCCATTCGCTATGTCGATTGTTCTGGATTAACTCGGTAAGTAAAGCCAGCGTTTTCTTACAATTACCTAAAACGGGAACATCTACCGGAACATTCTTTCCTAACTCAGACGGATCTATATCCAAATGTATCACTTTCGCCTGCTTGGCATAAGTCTCCAGTTTACCGGTTACCCGATCATCAAAACGCATACCGATCGCAATCAGGACATCACATTCGTTGGTCTTTACATTCGGACCTAAATTTCCGTGCATGCCCAGCATACCTTTGTTCAGACGGTGCGTAGAAGGCAGAGCCGAAAGTCCTAACATCGTACAACCACAAGGTATATCAGCCTTTTCGATAAAGGTCAGCAATTCTTGCTGAGCATTACCCAATTCAACCCCTTGTCCTACTAAAGCCAACGGTTTCTTCGCTGAATTGATCAACGCAACCGCTTCTGCTACTTCTTTATAATCGATTTCCGGATCCGGATCATAACTACGAATGAAATCTACATCAACAGGTTCATATTCCGTTAAGCCTACCTGCGCATTCTTGGCAAAGTCCAATACAACCGGACCAGGACGACCGCTCCTAGCAATATAAAAAGCCCGTGAAACTGCCCATGCAACATCTTCGGCCCGACGAATCTGATAACTCCATTTTGTAATCGGCTGCGTAACGCCTACCAAATCCACTTCCTGAAAAGCATCCGTACCTAAAAAGTTGGCACCAACCTGCCCTGCGATCATGACAA
>OHTA01000863.1_pt1 | contig 17768 bp, 6 predicted proteins | sample 1578851 | NCBI WGS metagenome assembly OHTA01 (sample SAMEA3879578, study PRJEB24766) | human gut metagenome | biome: human-associated habitat; feature: feces | place: USA | collected 1985/1987 | reverse complement strand
AATAAAGACTGGCATCCAATAGTAACATCTTTTCCATACACGAGTCTGATAAACGGTACGTTTGAAGAAAGTCTCATTGGTAGTTCCCTCTGAATTCATACCATAATCATCACCAATCATTTCCGGTGTATTTTCCACATCTTTCCAACGACGAAGATCGTACCAGCGATTGTTCTCCAAACAAAGTTCTACACGACGTTCAGCTTTGACAACTTTACGCACAGCTGCTTGCGTGTTCTCTATATGTATAAAATTCTCATCCAAGTCAGAGACAGCGTCAAATGTGTACTGACGCACACCTGCCCGTTCTCTTACCTTATTTAAATATTTTAAGCACAATTCACGGGCAGCACTTGTATCATAGGCCTCATTATTAGCTTCGGCATAATCCAAATAAGTGAAAGCCAACCGATAAGTGAAACCTTGACGACTAGTATATACACCTGTTTTTTTGTTATCGGTCATACAAAGACTCTTACGAACCAAATAACCATTTTGAGGAGCATCATGAGGCGAGCTGGTACGAATATTGTCTTTTCCGTTGTAGAAGAAGTCATACGGACGCTTCGCACATTCTTGCCAAGATCCATGGAAAGAAACAGCATTATAAAAACGAGGTTCGCGGTTGCAATACATCTTATAGATTCCGGCAGCAGTTATTTCTCCCTCTTTACCGGTACCATAAGACCAGCTAGTATTACGTTTATCTACATTTTCCGAGAATCCCTTTTCTGAATAAGATTCATCCTCAAGAATAGGTAATCCCCTTCTTGTGAAAAATGCATCAACCAATCCTTGATAGACTCCTTGACCACCACCGCCACTGAATTCACGTGTGGAAGCTCCATAAAGGAAAAAATCAAAGTAACCGTTTCCTTTTGTTACCGGGAAAGTAATTTCTCGGTTTCCTTCACTCCATTTCTTGATATGGACATTATAGGTAGACATGAATGGATCGTTCTCACCGGTAGGACCTGTTTCAACATACAGTTTGTATCCTGCTTTTTCCGCTTCATCAATACAAAGCTTGCAAGCCTCGGCTGCTTTTACCCATTTGTTGGGATCGTAAGTCGGATTGAATACCAGTTCCCCCGCTTTATTACGATAATCTTTGTACCATTCATTACCATTAACCAGAGGGCTAGCAGCAAACAATAACATACGAGAACGAACAGTCAGTGCCATAATCTTATTGATACGACCATATTTAGAAGGATCATCGTAGATAGCAGGCAGTGCATTTGCGGCCTCCAACATTTGTTGATCACAATAATCTACTACTTCATCAAAAGGACTTTGTCCAATCATCAAATCAGACAAGGTGAAATCACTAGGGGTGATATAATCCGGTTTAAAAGGAATAGCACCATAGTTTTCAGCCAACTGCCACCAAGCATAAGCAGTTAGGAACTTAACTTCCATCTTCATATTATCTATTTCACTCTGTGGCAAATCACTATCCGGCAAAGCATAGGCACGTTGTTGAAAAATATATCCGTGACGGATATATTGCGGCATCATACGCCAAAAATCGCCATCCCATGTCGAATTGACAGTCCATTCACCAAAGATTTTAGGAATGGTGGTTTTACCATCCCATTGCTCCCAGCGCTTTGAAGGAGTCAGGTCATCAGCAAACACTTCGTAACCATCTTTCCAGATACGCCATTTATCAGGCTCATGAATTGTGTTGTACACAAAAGCCAACCATTGATACACCTTATCTCTATTGGAAAACACCATTTCGATGTCCAGTTCCGTGTCAGGTTCTTTATCAAGATAATCTGCACACGAAGTATTTGTCGTAAGCAGCGAAGCCGCCATAAGACCCGCTACCATATATTTTGAAAAATTGAGATGTCTCATAAAATTGTTTTTGAGGTTTAGTTTAGAAATTAATATCAATACCAAACAAAATAGAACGGTTCATCGGATATTTCAAACCATTATTAGTACCAAGTTCCGGATCCCACAATTTGAAAGGAGAGAAACATAAGAGGTTGTTACCGCTGACAAATACGCGCGCCCCCTTAGAGTAAATTTTTTCCATCCATTTCTTCGGGAAAGTATATCCGATTTCTACAGTTTTCAAACGTAAGAAACTCATATCCTTCTTCCACCAAGTAGAAGCACGATAGTTGTTCTTGTTAGGACCATATGTAAGGCGAGGCCAAAAAGCATACGGATCTTGATTATCATCCGTCCAACGATCATCCAGATTTTCAGAATAAGCATTCCCCTGCACAGTTGTACCACTACCTGGCAAGAAGATGGTTGAATTACCAATCACACGATGAGCGTCGGCAGTACCTTGAAAGAAGAAATTAAAATCTATGTTCTTATAAGCTATAACACCGCCAAAACCGTAAACGATACGCGGATCTTCCGTTCCGCCAATATAACCTTCGTCTTCTTCAGTAATTTTACCGTCTCCATTCATATCAACATATTTAATGTCACCCGGATAAAGTTTGTCAGCACCCACCTCTTGTTTTGGAATACCGAATTTCAATGAACCATCAGACTCAAAATCGTCTGCAGTGAACAAACGTTCAGCGGTAAGCCCCCAAAGTTCATTCATAGAGCGCCCTGTCTGTCCGCGATAAGTACCAATTTTAGAAGGAGCCTCGTCATACTCGTCTACACGATTCTTGGCAAAAGTAAAATTCCCATAGAAAGATGTAAACCAGTCTTTATTAAGTTGCTTGTGCAAATTAATCGAAACCTCCATACCGCCATTCGTTACTTTTCCATAGTTAGCCCAAGGATTTGTGATAAAACCTGTTTGTGTAGGAATAATACGACGTTGCATAAAGATATTCTTACGTTTTTCACGGAAAACATCTACTGTAATATCCAACGCGTTCCACAAACCAACTTCCAGACCAAGATTTGATTTAGTAGCTGTTTCCCAAGTCAGATTTGTCACACCAATCTCGCCTTCTGTAATACCTTTATCGTAGTTCTTTTGTCCTGTAGTCCCCCAAGTATATCCGCTGGCATCTGTTTTTAGTGTAGTCAAATAAGCAAAACGACGACCACCAATATTATCGTTACCTGCTTGTCCCATACTAGCACGGAATTTAATCTTATCAAAAGTGTTTTTCAAAGGCTCCATCCACGGTTCTTCACTCATCAACCAACCTAATGCTACGGAAGGAAAGAAACCGAAACGATGACCTTTGGCGAAATTTTCCGAACCATTATAACCGAAGTTGAATTCAGCTACATAACGGCTATCGTATGTATAAGACAAACGTCCTGCAAACCCTTGTTTACGATAATCCTGAATAGAACCGTCGTCATAAGCCTGTTGATTATAAAGAAGCAAAGCATCAATATCGTTCTTTCCGAACTTACGGCTATAATTCAAGTTAAACTCAAAATAAACATTGGTATTACCATATTCAGTGCCGGTTTCACTACCCATTGATTCATCGCCCACATCATACGACGTATACACCAAATTACCTTCTGCATCACGCCCTGTCGCCGGATGTACGGTAGGAGTATTGCTGGTACGCGACCTCCTGCTACTGTTCCAACGGTCGAAACTGAAGATACCTTTAGCTTTCAATCCCGGCGTAATCTGTCTCAAGTCTTGTTCTACAGAAAATAAAGTCTGAATCTTGGACGAGGTAGTGAAGTCATACCCTCCCTGCGTCGCAGTCCTCCACGGGTTAGCTCTATTCATTTCACGAGGAATGGAACCGTCGCTATAACGTGCCGGGTGCACAAAAGGTAAAGTCTCGAAAGCTTCGGAAAAAGCTTGGTCTGTGCTGCAACGTTGTTTCCTGAAACGATTCAGAAAACCACCAATATTTACACGCATCAAGGTAGTTTTGGTTACGTTCATATCAATATTCGAACGCATATTGAACTGATTATTGTCCGTAGAATTATCTACCGGCAATGTTTTATCTTGTTGCAGAATACCCGACTCATTAAAATATGAAGCTACGATACAGTAACGCAAGAAATCAGAACCACCACTTACCTCCAAATTACCTTTGGTTGTGTAAGCATAATCTTTTGTAATTGCATCAATCCAGTTTACGTTCGGATAAAGATCGGGATCATATCCGCTACGGGTACGATCAATACGCGTTTGATCAAAAGGTAATATCGCTCCATCCTGTGCAGCCAGTTGGTTGAGTAACGTCATATAATCCGGTGCATCCAAAAAATCTGGGAATTTGGTAGGTTGATTAATAGAATGTTCTACGTGTACTCTTACCTGGGGTGCACCAATTTGACCGTGTTTCGTTGTGATGACGATTACACCATTAGCACCACGTACACCATACATGGCACTAGCCGACGCATCTTTCAAAATAGAAAAACTTTCAATCTCGGCTACATCTACGTTATTAAGATCTCGTGCAATACCATCCACCAAGATCAATGGAGAATTACTGCCCGAAAAAGAACTAATACCACGAATCCAGAAGTTAGAATCATCATACCCCGGTTCACCACTACGCTGAATAGCAATTACACCACTTAACTTACCCGCTAAGTTGTTACTTAATGTACGACTTGTACCAAATTGCAGTTGCTGTGGTTGAATCGTCTCAATAGAACCGATGATAGACGCTTTCTTCTGGCTACCATAACCGGTAATTACAACTTCCTCCAACTCCGAAGCGTCTTCCTCCAGAACTACATTGAGTAACTTCGATCCATTTAACGAAACAGATTTCTTCTTAAATCCAATATAAGAAAACTCCAATGTAGAATTTTTGGCCGGAACGGTTATTTGAAACAAACCGTCAACATCTGTCACTGCCCCCGAAGGGTTTGCAACATTAGCTACAACAATCGTTACTCCCGGCAATGGATTCTTATCCTTATCAGTAACCATTCCCGTTACACGAACTCCTTTCTGCTGTTGCACTTCCAAAGTACTCTCTACGGAAGCTTCCCGCAAAGATGCAGCCATACCATCAGTTGGCAAACTCCAAACCGGGACAGCTAGAGAAGCAAAAAAGAATGTTCCCAAAATGCTTTGAATTACATTTTTCATACTTTAATGTATAATTAAGTTTAACATATAAATAAGATCTTTTGAGTCCTGCGTTTTACAGGATATGAGTATATTCAAATATTAAATCAAACTACCTTCCAGTTCTTAATAAATGAGGAGCGATGCGCATTGGCATCGGAGTATAAGAAGGCGGTGTATAAGGAGATAAATTTCCTCCTACTCCAAATTCTTCTGCTGCTCCCGGTTCCATTATACGGAGATCGATAAGCGGCGGAACCGTATTATCATCCTTGATGAACAACATGCCGTCGCCCGTCCCGTCATGTCCACCACTAATAGTAGGCACTGCACCCCATGGATTACGCATGACGAAAAGCATCGTATCATCCACAGGCAAAGACACGGTATAAGCATGTGCAGAAACAGTTTTATACTTACCGTCGACAGGAACATCGCTTTTAGTGAATCCTCCTACCACCAGTTTTCCTCTCTTCAGTGAAACCGACACGGCACGTTGCAGCTCGGCAGGAGTTAATTTTTCCGGAGCAAAAGCAAAACTGGAGCCATTACCGGTGATGATAGCTGCTGCATATTCCGAACCGATACCGCCAATGTCCGACGTGTTTCTAAACGCTTGAAACCACTTGATGACTGCCTTTTCAAGAACTGTAGACCATGTGGGCTGACCGCTCTTGCCGGAACTTGCGCCCAAACTTCCACTCGTACCCACGAACAGATTACTTACTCCGACTTCGATCTGCTGTCCTTTCGGATCGTACAGCTTCACCGTAAATGTCTGGTTGCCATTATTCTTAATAATATTCTTGATAAATCCCGGATAAACGTAAGACAAAGAACCCATCACCGCACACAAACAGCAGTCACCAATGGAATGTTGGTTTACATCTGCCGGACAAGGTTCGCCAAAAGGATAAAGATTGGAGACTTGGAAACCAGCCCAACTCAATCCGGCAAAAGGATCCGGTTCTTTATTCGGATCTTTCAACCACAGCAATTTTTCCTGCGTAACGGACAAATCCGACTCGGCATGCTGAGTACCCATCACATTATCCGGACTATACGTACTTCCGGAAGATTTCGACATCAAATCATCAATGTCTCCAACGAAAGCAGATGCTGCCAATGACAACTCTGCGAGTTGAGTAGAACTTGCCCCATGATTACTTTGTATGCTCAATCTATAATATCTATATTCTTCTTCATTTTCTACAGCATACGTTTTCGTCTGTTTTCGTTCTGCGAAAGTCTGATCTTTCTGAGTGTCCAGTACTACCCATTTTTGATTGTCAGAAGAACCGGATAATGTCCACGATTTCGGATCTGCTTCCGGAGAATCAGCTGCCGATGTAAGTGAATAGGATTTTACTGAGACACTACTGTTTCCATTCCAATTTATATTCACATTACTATGATAAGTAACGTACTTTGTGTCTAAATCATTATCTACTAACTTTCCAACTTCCGACCCAACAGGTGCATCCGAATATTGAGTCCAAAGAGTTCCGCCACAAGGCATACTGGAATTATTGGCATCTAATGCCCAATAAGTCTGAAAGAAAGCTCTTCCTTTTCCTTGTTCATCATCATCTGAACAGCTAGCAGCACAAAACGACAATAATAAAATTGAAAATAGAAATCCACTCTTCATAAGAAAAGAATCGGTGTTCATCTTCCACCGCAACGATTTCGCGTGATGTTTTTTCATTCTAAATACATTCATTTTACTTGTTTATTAAGGTTACTAAATACATTTGTATTCTTAACTATGCATATATTTTTCTTGTTAACGAAAGCAAAATAAGTTCTTTTTCACCTATTACATATACTCTGGCGTGACAAAATGAAGACAAAATTTCGTTGACAAAGAAGCGCACAACAAGCACAATAAGAGCACAAAATAAAATCCTCATATTCAACACATTAAGCACCACTAAGCAGAATAAGAGAACAATAAGAGAACACAAGAGAAAAGTATTAATTCAAATCTGTATTCTCTTTTCAAACCCGAACAAAATGGGGTAAGGTACCGACTCCACTATTAATAGACGTAAAAAGACTAGCTATAATAATAAACGACTTGCCTAAGAATATATAACTTGCCGGCAGATATTTTTCCAAATACCTGCCGACGAGAAAATCAATTCTGTTTTTTTTCCCATACAGCTAAACGAGCATACAGTTCTACAAGTGCACCCTGATGTAGAATCTGCCATTTATTGCCACCGTCTTCTGTCGGAATATCTCCACTTAAACCACTCAAATCCTCATTATTAATCAATCCATTATTATGATGTGCTTTGCCAAACCAGGCGTGTAACATCGTACTATGTATATCTTCCAAATACAATGAGTTCTTGTCAATGGAGTAGAGTTCGAAAAATCCACGACACATAATAGTATTAAACCATGCGTGTCCGGGCGACAGGACTTTAAAATCACGTTTCAAAATATCCGAATGAAACTGTTTAAACCACTTATTGTGACAAGCTTCCGCTATTTGTTTTGCTAAATTCAAATAAGAATTCTCTTGCGTTATTTTATAAAGAAGACAAGCCAACTGCAAAGGCTGACCAGAATTATAAGAATACTTATTCTTCTCTATGTTACCTACCTGAGTGGGATCATCATCTTTAGGAGAAGCGTTATCATAATACAAATGATCACTAGGATCATACATATAAGTCTGCAACCAGTTAAAACACTCTTTTGCTTTATCCAAATAAATTTGTTTGTTAGTTAACTGATATAAAATACAACTCAATACCCCTGTCGGAGCTGTAGAACAAGTATTCTTCGACCTACTAGGTTCGTTCAATTCTCTCCAATGTACTCCGCCACCACAAGTTTCATCCCACCCATACTGTGCCAAATAATTCCACACAGCCTCAGCCTGAGTCAAATAACGTTTATCTCTAGTAATAATATACCATTCCGCCATATCAAGTCCAATCCATACATTATCATCATAAAAACGCTCGTTGCCAGCTGCCGGATACACACTATATGCAGTACGTCCACGATCTGCTATCCAAAAAGCCTGAATACCACTGAACATATCATTGTCCAAAGACTCATAGTGCCGTTCCTGCCCCGTACCAAGAGAAGCTTCTCTCATTGCCACAAACGCAGACAATCCACTACCTTGTCCCCATACAAGTGCGTCTCCATCCCAATAACCGTCAGCCTTAGGATACCATGTCTGCCAACACGTCCGAGGCCCCTTGTGATAATAATACTCTATAACCTTTGTCATCAAGGTATGAGCACAATCAAACATTTTCATTTGTGCATATTCAAAGGTTGCCGCTTCCTGACTTTTACTCTCCGACCGCAAACCATTGACTCCCACTAAAGTGACCGCTACCTCATACGTTCCCTCTGAAGGTACTTGTAGCAAATAATTTGCTCCGTTTTTGTATTTGACATCATTACCATTTAATAAAACAATGCTCCATTCCTGCGTCTTTCCGGTGTCTATCCTCCGATAAGCTATTTCTATCTGGAGATCTTTCACATAGGTTTTCCTCACAAAATTCACAACCAGCTCTTTCTCCCTATTTGTATTCAACACTTCCAGTTGCTCCACCGGATCAATTTTTTGGAGAAAGTTTTCCTCTTCTTTACTATCTCCACTACACGACTGCATGGTAGTCCCAACCACAAATAGAACTATCAATATACCAATTATCTTTTCCATATATTTTTTCATTTATTATTTCCCAACGAGGTGGTAGCCTGTTTACAATCCGACTTCAATACCTTCTGTCAGATTACCACTAGCCAGTCGAATACCTTGTTTAGTTATCACCTTGACAATTGCCATCCCTTTATTCTCCAGTTCTCTTTTTCCTGTTTTTCCAACCAGTTTCACCATGACTTTGTTACCATTACGTTCTGCTGTAAACTGTTGTAAACTATAATCACCTTTTTGGTATGACCAGCCGTCTCCAGCATCCCAATACATACTTCCGGAAGCCTTGCCTTGCTCATCCAAACAGACCAAAAGCGTCAAAGGATCCAGTGAATTTTCAGTGGTATTCTGTATTATCTTGCCGGTAGGAATGATAGAACCACCACGAATCTTTAATTTTGCCTGATATTTACCATCCTTATCCCCGTCTACTAGTGACAAATCCTCCCATATTCCTTTAGGAAGCGCCGTTTTTTTAGCAAATGAAGGGATTACCAACAGGTCATCACCAACCAGAAATGCTTTTTCTTCCGCTCTTAACGAAAGATCTTTTGGATCAGCAAAGAATATCGGACGCATGATAGGCATACCTGTTGTGGAAGCCTCATGCAAAAGAGTATAATAATAAGGTAGCAAAATATATCTGCGTTCCAAAGCAATACGGGAAACCTCTTCTATTTCTTTTCCAAAAGCCCAAGGCTCTTTATTGTTGGTTCCGGCACAAGCATGACCGCGAGAAAAAGGGTAAAAAGCTCCCAGTGCAATCCAATTTCCAAACAAATCGGCATCTGCATGGAACAAGAAGCCACCAATGTCAGCACCACTCATAGGTTGTCCCGACAGTCCCAATGTTAACGACATAGGTACAGACATCTCCATATGCTCGCGACTGGAACCATTGTCACCTGTCCATGTTGCGGCATAACGCTGCCCTCCCAAGAAATTAGAACGAGTCAGAATAAAAGGACGTTTCTTAGGTTGCGCGGCTAACATTCCTTCTCTTGATGACTTAACCATTAAGAACCCGTAAACATTATGATATTGCAAATGAGTTCCGGCAGGAATTCCATTTCCACCTCTATGCAAATTATCTTCCGGCATCGTTCCGGTAGGTGTATTACTCACTTGCGGTTCGTTCACATCGTTCCAAACCCCATCTACGCCTTGCGCCATAAAGTCTTTATAAAGTCCGCCCCACCACTGGCAAACTTTAGGATCTGTGAAATCCGGCCATGCCACTTTCCCCGGCCATGCATCACCGTTATATTCTTTTCCATCGGCAGTTTTTACCCAAACATCATTTGCTGTTCCCGAATCATAGACAGAATAACCTGTTTCAGCTTTAGCTCCCGGATCAATCATCCATACCGAATGGAACCCACGCAGATGCAAGTCTCGATTTACAGCTTTTGGATCAGGAAAACCTTGCGGGTTAAATGTGAATATACGATAACCATCCATATAATCAATGTCCATCCAAATTACATCACACGGAATACGCTTGTAACGAAGCGTATCGGCTATTTCTATTACACGACTGTCAGGCGTATAAGAAAAACGGCATTGCTGATAGCCTAAAGCCCAGCGCGGAACCATCGGCATAGTACCGGTTAGTTCGGATAATCCTCGAACAACAGCCTGCGGTGATTCTCTGTCAATGATAAATACACGAAAAAGCTCCCCTTCACTTCTTAATTCTATTTTCTCATCTGTACTGCTTAATTCAGCTTTCCAAGTAGTATCAAACAAAATACCAAAGGCGGTTCCATCCTTCCTGACTCCCATCATCCATGGATGTGACTGATACAAACGCGTTCCATTATCAACTCCGTATGCTCCGGAATCGGTATTCCACAGTTTTATGGTTTTTCCGTTTCTTAAAAGAGATCCGGTAACTTCTCCGCCTCCGTAGATACTCGTACCTTCCGGTATGATTAATGATGCATTCGCTTTACCGTCAGTCAGTGAAAAATCGGGAACCAGCTCCCACCCGGAAGAAAGTGCCCCCTGTTCGCGAGGTTCTTTTTCAATTGCAAAAGAAGGTACTTTCTTGGCATCAAAGCCATCAGGTACAAATTTGGCAATTCCATTTCCTACCATAACGCTACGCGCGACATTTACCTTCCTCGTAGAGGCATTAATTGACAAAGACAATGTTACGAGCAAACTAATTGCTACAGTTTTAATGCAGTTTTGTTTCATGATTTCTTAATTAATGATTCTGTTGAATACTTATCCTTCAATGGCTAAGTACAAAGCGAATTAAACACTTTTTCACTCATTAATCATCCTCTGAAATGACAAAATGCTGGCAAAATCACATTGGTCAAAAGACACATAACATGTACAATGGGAGCACATTATAAACAAGACATTTACAATGTGTTACAATATATTGTGTATAATGAGCGCACAATATAAAGTACAAGAAAACTACGGATTCTTATGCTGTTCTCGATAATCCTTAGGTGTCATACCGAATTTTCTAGCAAATTCTTTGTAAAAATAGGAACGACTTGATATCCCCACATCAGCAATAACGTCCTGAATAGAAAGATCTTCCTCTCTTAAAAGGCGCGCAGCTTTCTCCATCCGATAGTTTTTAATCAGATCGCTAGGAGCAATGGGAGATATTTCCTTAAACTTACGATAAAACTGGCGCGGACTCATTGCCATACGATCGGCTATCAATGTTGAACCCAATTCTTCCTCTTCAAGATTCTGTTCAATCACTTGTAAAAGTTTACGGATAAAATCAGCCTGTTCTGCTGTAGTACACACTATTTGCCCTGCCAATTCACCCAAATCTTCCAAATAAATTTGTTTGGCTTCCCGCTTACCATAAATAGCTTTATGAACATCTTCTTTCAGAAAGAGAATATCATAGGGTAGTACAATATAGGAATCGGACCATTTAATCAATTCGCGTTGAATAACCGAACTTGCTTTCCATGTCAGCAAAGGAATAAAAGCTGTTTTCGATAAAGCCGAGCGATTCTTTCCAACATATTCCATAAACGTACTTTCCTCTTCCGCATACATAGCCATATCAACTAAAAAAACAGCAGGAACCGAACGATGAATTTCCTCAAATGCCACCTGTACACTTTTCACCGAATGTATCAAATATTCTTCAGAAAGTAATCCTGTTATCAACCAAACCATTTCTTCACGATCTTCTAATAAAAGAATCGTTTTCTTTTCACTCGATTGATTTTCAATTAATGTGGCGGGATCGAAAATAAGCATCAGGCTATGTTGACCACTGTCAGATTCTACATAACGAACAACTGTATGAAGTTGCTCTAAAGCTGATTGCACAAAACAAAGCATCAACTGAATACCGAAAAACCGATCAATATCTTCTTTATTAAACACAGAGGAAGGAGTTCCGGTCAGTTGTTGTTGTAGTTCTTTAAGCACATCAACCGTACCAGATATTATTAACGACATCTTGCCGTTTTCTTCCTGCACACTAACCGTAATTCTGCCTGACGATGTTTTCTGACAAACAAACTGATAACAATAATAAAGAATACAACGTAAAGCATTTTTATAGACCGGAAAAGTAAAATTCGCAGGAATCAGAGATTGTACCAAAGTAACATCTACTCCTTCTGACTTCAACGTGCGAAGTACTTCCATAGATAACTCCTGTATACACATACGGGCAGACAAAACAAAGGTAGTAGGATAAAAATGCTTCAGTTTCTCTGAATAAAGCGTCTCTGGCCGGAAAAGAGCACTCATCGCTGTTTCACGTATTAACTCCACTTGCTTACGACGTTGTTCATAAGAGGTGTTTTCTGCACGTAGCTGATCGCAAGCATGGTAAATGAGGGTAAAACTATCCAATAAGTCACGATTATAACTACTACTTTCCAGCACCTTTTTATTATTTTCCGTATTGAGCAACCGTTTCAGTATACGTTCATGAAGGATATATTTACGAAGTAAATGAAACAAATAAACCACAAAGAGCACTATTAATAAAATATAAAGGAGATAAGCCCATAGCGACTGATACCACGGTGGAAGAATATGTATGGGAATGGAAAAGAATTTATACTCCGTATCGAACACGTCTTTCTTATAACGGACTTTAAAAATATAATCACCCGCAGGCACATCAGTATATGAAGCCTCATTGATGCTGCTGAATGAAGTCCATTGGTTATCATATCCTTCCAGGATGAATGAATATTCCACTTCTTTCCCGGTCAAATAATCAGGTACGGTAAAAGAAAGAGAGAAAGAAGTTTCCGCTCCTTCCAATTGCAGACTTTTTCCATCTTCCGTATAATAATCACCTAAATTTACTGCTGTCCGCCCAAGCCACAACCGACGTAACACAATATCCGGATAAAACTCAGGGGCAGCCGCCACTTTACGATCCAGATAAAGCAGTCCATCAATTCCTCCAAAGAAAAGACTGCCTGTATAAGGACACTGATAATAGGCATCATCACTAAACTCTCCTATTTGCACACCGGCACTGTAATAATAATCATGCGACGAGCCATTTTTCGGATTATATTTGATGAGTCCGCGATTGGTACCCAGCCAAAGGAAGCCATTGCCATCTTCCTGTATACCATGTATCATATCATTAAGAAGTCCCTGCTCCCTACCGATATAAGTAGCTTCTATCTTCTTTCCACAAAATGAAAGACAAACCAAACCAGAAGTTGTTCCTACATACATTTTACCATCTTCAGTGCGGTACAAACTTAATATATCGTCTACCGACTTGCGCAGCTTTTCTTTCAAAGAGATGACTTGATATTCTTCCGTTCGTTTATCGAAACGAACAAGTCCTTTTCCACGACTACCTAACCATAAGATAGAATCCCCTTCCGCCAACATGGGATAAAACATCATAATCTCCCGTTGCTCATGAAAAAAATGATAACGTTTTTGCTGACGTACATTAATAGTCCCTCCTTTCTTTTCAAGCACCATTTTATAAAAACCATCCACCGCCGTTACAGCATATAACACACTATCATTTTCTTCATAAATATCATGTATCTCAATAACAGGTCGACCGGAAGAATATTCTACCGAATGCACAGCATCATCTCTGAATGAATAATAAAATAATCCCGGATTTCCTGCCCCTATCCAGAAGCCATCCATATAGCGACTTTGGGCCAGTTTATAAACGTGAAACTCATGATTCCATTTAATATATGATGACATTACCTGTTTCTCTCCAGGAGAATAAACCATAGCCCTCCCAAGAGGATTTCCTACTGCTTCATGATAATCAGGCAAATGTAAAAGCCCATCTCCCTTTGTTCCAAACCATAATCCTCCATATTCATCTGTCAGTATCGAACGTACTTGTCTACTCAAATTAGGTGACATACGATTCAACATCAAATTGGTAGCGATCGAATATTTTTTGGCGTACATCACAGCTCCCTGCCCGTCCGATGCAATCCAAAGCAACCCTTGACGCGGTTCCCTATAAATTCCATAGATTCGGATATTACGATTGACGATCTCTTCTTCATACTTTTTAGAAGTACGTAAACGAATCAATCCATTAGCACGAAATCCAATGATAATATCTTCATAAAAGGGAACAATCCCTGTTATTACTCCATATTTCTGAACGAGTGATGAAAGATTACGAATATAAATCTTGGATTTACGAGAGATATCATACATATATAAATCTCTGTCACAATCTACGAAACAAAAAATACCATTCTGATAGAAAATATCTTCAATTGCTTTCGAATGGAACTTGTTTGTTGAGATAGATAATTTCACCGACAAACTATCCGTATCAAACCTATTGAGTGAGTAATTAAGAATTTGTCCCGTACTAGGTGGAAATACCCAAAGCCCCCCATCATCGGTCACAAATGCACGTCGTTCCATACTATCCACTGGTAAAACAGAAGTTTGTACCCGGATAAAACGTTGATGATGCGTATTATAATAGTAAATTCCGTCTCCGGTAAGTATCCAAGTGTTTCCCTGATTATTAGAATGAACATAATAATCACCTGAAAAATCATAGTTGGCTACCACTTGCCTCGCCTTTTGCGAGAAGCGGTTTACTCCCAAATGGGTAGAAATCCATAAGCAACTGTTATCTGCCTGCGAAATGGAATGAATCACGTTATTGCTCAACGTTTTGCTTTCTGAAAAATCAGAGCGAAACACTTCCATCGTCTTTCCATCCCAACAGTTCACTCCATCATACGTGCCAAACCACATCAGCCCCACATTATCTTGAAAAAGACAAAGCACTGCACTATTGGATAAGCCTTGTTGATAATCTACTTTTGAAAAGAAATAAGTATCATTGTCAGCTATAGCAGCCAATGATCTCATCATTATAAATAATGCTATCAGTTTTATTTTCATGTCGTACGTTTATCAATAAGCTGTTCAAAACCTGTTAGGCCTCTTGCTGATACTGTTACGGACATTAGTAACATTACTGGCAACACTTGTACCGTTTGCATGTTTTTCAATTTGTTAGTTCCTTCCTAGTCTCAACAGAAGTGTATACACAAAAGAAGCGCGAGACCGCTAAACTTATATCCAAGTGCAGGTTCTGGACTACCTCTGTGTTGAATACAAGCAAAAACAGCTCACGCCCTTGACTGTATATCAGCACCTAGGTGCAACATACAAACCAAAGGGAGAACGTTTTGTTTATTTCCTCAACACAGCTCGAATTGTCCAGATTCGCACTTGAGAAAAAGCACTAAACGCTTCCTTATAATAAAAACGTCCTAAAGGACAGTACAAATATACTACAATTTTCCTTTAATTATCCTTTTCACATATCAAATCTACATATATAAGCCGTTTATTTATCATTGATTATAAGATCTATAAACCTTTGTATATCACTAACCTCCTTATACTATATCTATTCTAACGAAGTAGAGAAGTAAGCTATATAGATTAGTTTCCTCTCAATACTGCTTACTTCTCATGTAATCTATTAATAGAAAAGTTGCTCTTGATTAAGTCCAAACTTTCTTTTTATTAACAGTAAAGTTGCTTTTCAGTAAGCGTCTCCGCGATTCTATATAGTGTATTAAAATAAAAAGGCTAATGATCCCTTTTTAGTCATTAGCCTTTTCCCATCTGTCAGGAAGCAGTTCCCTGTATTTTTCAATTGGTGTGTTCGGTTGCCATTCGGCTGTTCTGTTTATCACATCCGTGAGATACTCAAATAGATTCACTTTATGCATCCTACAAGTGAGTGCTATCGTATAGAGTATGGCGCCTCGTTCGGCCCCCTTATGGCTGCCGAAGAACAATGAGTTTTTTCTAGATAAGGATATGTACCGGTTCATCCGTTCAACCATATTGTTGTCCAGATAAGTGTCACCATAATTAAAGATGTCCACCACTGCATTCCACTCATTGCGAAGATAGGTAATGGCTTCCTGCAGTTCGCTCTTAGGTAATAAATCCCCCCGTTCTTCTATTTCATCAAGCACATCTTTTATTTCTCCGAGTATGTCCGGCGCATACTTTTTTCGATGCATAAGATTCTGTTCTACCGTCCATCCCTCAACCCCAACTTTATGCTTATGCTCGTTTTGATAAAGTGCGTTTATCAGCTCCACGATTCTTTTTGCATCCGGCTCCTTCTCACCGCAATCTATAAATTTCCGTTTTATATGTTGCAAGCACGGGATGCGTGTGATATTGGGATAAGCATCGCTTTCGAGCTTCCGGTAAGGTGAGTAACCATCGCTTTGTATGATACCTTTGCAACTGCCTAATTCGTTAAGAATAACTCTTTCAGACCGGGAGCCGTCATCATAGAGCAAGTATATCATCCTGGTGTTTATGCCGACAACCACCCAAAGGTATCCCTTCCTGACTCCTTTTCCCTTGCTGTTCTTTTCTGGGACGAGTATTTTGTAATAGGTTTCATCGGCTGCCTTATAAGGATCACTCAAAGCTGTCTGCCGGATGCACTTATAAAGATTTTCGAAGAGGTTTGAGGCTTTCTCTATCAACTTATGAGCCGTAGGTTTCTTCAGCGTAAAGCCATGACTCTCGAAGTAGTTGATGATTCTTTCAACAGGTAGCGATTGTATATAACGTAATTCCATCAATCCGGCAATAAATGAACCGTCATAGCTGGAATTCAAGAAGGCCGAAGCCGGTGTTTTTCCCTCAAACAGGCGACCTTCTTGCGTATAGGTGTGTATCTTGTAGACATGCTTGATGAAGCGCATGGGTACACATTCATAGCGGACGCATATTCTGGGAACAGTGGTAAACAACCGGGCCTTATTGATGTCAAAATCGGGATCATCGGGATAAACGACATGTTCTTCTTCCTCCATCTCATAATGCATGTCACGTTTGGCCCCATTGTTCTTTCTTGCTTTACGCTTATCTGCTTTTTCCGCTTCTATCTTCTGCCGCTCTTCTTCGAATATGGCAGATTGGGGAGCCTGTTGCTGTTCGGATGTGTTGGATACAAGTTTGGCGAGTCCCTTAGTAAGGCGCTGTTGCTTGCTAAGAGATTCGCCTTTTTGAAGGAGTGCCTCTTTAAGGGAAGAAACCTCCTTTATCAAAGCATCTATTTGGTCCAAGAGTCTGTTGTTGTCATCTCGTAATCCCTTGATTTGTTCCTTCAATAACTCTATGATCTCATCCTTTTTCATGGCATAAAGATATAAAAAATCAACGAATTGGCCAAATAAACCGGATGATATCTTTAGCACAAATAACTAATAATCAGAATGTTGAATTAGATCCTAAAACGCTTTCTCAACCGTACAGACTTTAATGACACTCCATTTAAGATAAAAGACAAAACCTGATAAGAGATCTCGTAATTGCCTGTATTGGGGTTAAATGTCGGTAACTCAAAACTTCCACCTTCGAGGCGCTTGTAGTACAGAAGAAAGCCATCGCCATCCCAACGCAGTATTTTTACACTTTGTCGGTTTTTACCAAAGAATAAAAAGATATCTCCGGAAACGGGAGACAAGTCCTTCATTTCCGATCGTATAATTTTGAATAAACCGTCAATGCCAAGGTTCATACGAACAAAGCCCTGGTACAGAT
>OHTA01000842.1_pt1 | contig 18036 bp, 20 predicted proteins | sample 1578851 | NCBI WGS metagenome assembly OHTA01 (sample SAMEA3879578, study PRJEB24766) | human gut metagenome | biome: human-associated habitat; feature: feces | place: USA | collected 1985/1987 | reverse complement strand
GTGCGGATAAAGTGCGCCGTACAGTCACGGGTACGCTTCTTGTAGCTCCCGCAGATATAACAATCGGGTATGGTCGTTGAGGTTTCATCGAGAAAAAAGTGGGGAAATGTTGAGCAACTTTGCAGAAAGGTTGGGAAGTGCCTGACAATCAGAAATCTTTTCAGACACAGCCGTCGTTCTACTTGCACAGAGGCTCAAATGCCGGAGGCGACAACGCCGAGACATTCGGGCGTTCAGACAAATGACCGTTCAAAGGTTCAATCAAATGTTTGTAGGTGTGTACGAACCTTTGTTTGCTTGTTTGTTTGAGCAATCAATCAAATGTTTGTTTGAGCATACGTTCTAACAATCATTTGAACAAACATTCAAACAAACATTCTAATGCCCCATCTGTAAACAAGCCGATTCACGGAAACGGGGCAGCCAGACCCGGACAAGGTTATCAAGCCGGGCAAACCAATGCGCAATGTGCGCAAAGTATTCACCCACTAATTCTTCAACTGAAGAATGGACTACATTATGATTGAGCGCACCGTTTATGCCGCGATGGTGTCTGCTCTATACGAATGTCGGGAACTGCTGGCTAAATCCGTCAACAAACTTTCCGGCAATATGCGTCAGGAATGGATTGACAACCATTCCGCACAAGCAATTTTATGTCGTTCTCAACGGTCAATGGCGATGTCGCGTACCGAAGGGAAAATCGGATATACCCTTATCGAAGGAAAGGTGTTCTATCCAGCATACGAAATAGGAAAATTACTCATCAATAACTATGAAAGAAATGGCTGATAATATTCCCTTGCAGACAAAAGATGAACGAAAGGAAATATTCAGGATTATTACCGAAATCAAGTCAACAGCGGAAGACCTTGTTGTACTGTCAAGACCGATGTTCAACGGGTTGAGATTTCTATCAGATTCAGAACTATCACGCCGCCTGTCAGTCAGTAAATCTACCCTCGCCAACTACCGACTGAAAGGACTATTCGGCTTCTACTCCCTCGAAGGCAAAATCCTCTACGCCGAACATGAAATAGAGGCCTATCTCTACCGGAATTATCATCCTCCGTTCAAGTAACCATTCACATCAATCGCTCCGTCAGACTTTCATTGGTCTGTCGGAGCGATTTCTTCATTGGAGGATGAAACGGATATATCTCAGATAAAATGTTGGCTTATGAGCGGTTGGATGAAATGTTTTTTGTAATTTTGCATATAGACAACCCATAAATCCGAATGATAGCTAAAGAGGACATATTGGAATTGCTGAAGTCCACCGAATCGTATCGCGTGGAACGCACTGTCAGCACAGGCAACATGGACAAGTTCTGTGAGGCCATCTGTGCGTTTGCCAACGATATGCCCGGCTCCCGCAAGAACGGCTATCTGATTATCGGAGCAAAAGATGATGGGAGTATAGCCGGAATGAATGTTGACGATGTTTTGCTGAAAAAGATTGCGGGCATCCGTTCTGACGGCAATATACTCCCGTTGCCAACCATGTCCGTTGAACGTTTTTCGTTTCCGGAAGGAGATTTGCTGGTTGCTGAGGTCCGGCCCTCCGATTTGCCTCCGGTTCGATATCGCGGCAGGGTATTTATCCGTGTCGGACCTCGCAGAGACATTGCTACTGAAGCGGAGGAGAGAATCCTTGCTGAACGTCGCTGTTCATTCATGGCAACCTTTGACGCGACACCTTGCCTAAACGCCAAACTGGAAGATTTGGATATTGATTACATCAAGACCATATATCTCCCAATGGTGTTTGATGATGAAACGCTTGCAACGGACAAACGAGATATCAAAGAACAACTCGCATCAATACATCTCTACGACCGCGACAATGACTGCCCGACTTACGCGGGCATAATCCTTTTCGGTATCAATCCCAAATACTTTCTTCTCGGCGATTATGTGCAGTTCGTTCGATTTGCGGGGAAAGACAAAGGAGGCGACATCCTTAATGAACGTCAGTTTGCAGGACCGCTCTATAAGATGTTGCCGACTTTGGAATCATTTGTAAATGATGCCATTATTACGCAACGTCCTGTTCCCGAATCGTTATTCCGTGAACGCACTGTCTGGAATTATCCGGAGGGTGCTATCCGTGAATTGCTGATGAACGCCTGTATGCACAGGGATTATCAAGCGAATATGCCTATACGCTTGTATCAGTTTGATGATTACATTGAAGTGATGAATGCAGGTGGACTATACGGTGAGGCTCGTCCTGAAAATTTCCCGTCGGTAAATGACTACCGCAACCCACTCGTAGCAGAAGCCATGAGGGTGATGAAGTATGTCAACAAGTTCAACCGTGGCGTTACCCGAGTGCAGGAGATGCTGAAAGATAACGGTAATCCTCCGGCAGAATTTGACGTGAATACAATCACTGCTTTCCGCGTCAATGTCCACGCCACAAACGAATCCGACTTGTCAATGGGCACAAGTCAAGGCACAAGTCAAGGCACAAGTCAAACAGATAAAACCATCGAAGAGAAAATCATCGAATTCTGCAAAGAGCCACGCTCATTAGCCGAGATAACCGAATTTTGTGGCTTCAAAGACAAACGCAAATTCCGCGAGCGTTATCTCAACCCTCTCCTCGGCACTCGCATCCAAATGACAATCCCCGACAAACCCACAAGTCGTTTTCAGAAATACCAATCAGACTAATTATGACTATAACCCAGCTATTTCAAGCTCGTTATTTGATATAAATATGGATGGCATAGTGTTTGAATCTTATAAAGACGTCTCTGGCTCTAACTGGTCGTCAAATATTGAAGACATTATCAGTAACTTTAAAGGAGACTTATCTACCACGCATAAAATAGGCATCTTAAAACATGAAGACAATACCGTTTTTGAGGTAATTGGGGATTAATCAAATTAATGTGTATATATTTATAGAGTATATATATGAATCATGATCAACATTTGAGGAGTTTGAGATTGCTTCTATCTCAAGATAAGGCCCCGCTTGGTTTCCTCCTTGCGGCAGGTTGTCCCTTGTCTATTAAAGTCTCAGGATGCCCGCTACTCCCTGATATGGCAGGTTTAACTAATATTATAAAAAATGCTCACGCAGCAGATATAAGCACTAGTCCATATAAGAGACTTATGGAGGAATTAGAGAAAGCGGGTAAGAATACTTCAAATTTAGAAGACGTGCTTACCTATATCCGCTCTATGAAAGAAGTTTCAACAGGTGGAGGCACTGTTCGAGGATTTACTGAAGACGAACTTAATGGCTTGGAAATAGAAATATGTAATAAGATAGCTAATGCTGTAACAAAGGACTTGTCAGAAGGAGATAATTCGTATAGACGATTAGCAAGGTGGGTGGGCTCTATTGACCGCTCTTTCCCTGTTGAATTATTTACGACCAACTACGACTTGCTATTAGAGCAGGCTTTGGAAGAGCAAAATGTGCCATTTTTCGATGGATTCTCTGGCGCAAGACTCCCATTTTTTGATATTCATTCTGTAGAGGGGAATGAGTTACCTTCATACTGGGCAAGATTATGGAAACTACACGGTTCTGTGAATTGGAAAGCTATAGCAGGGGGTGTCTGTAGAGTATCTAAAGATGTTGGAGGCTCTCCGGAACTAATCTATCCATCAAAATTGAAATATGACCAAAGCAGAAAGATGCCATTTTTGGCTATGTCTGATAGACTGACAAACTTTCTTCTTAAGCCACATGCAGTGTTGTTTATATGTGGATATTCATTTGGTGATGAGCATATTAATGACACAATTATCAATGCACTAAAAGTGAACCAAAGCGCAAATGTAGTAGCATTAATGTATGGGAAAATGACTAAAGTTGCTGACGGGGCTTTGGTTTCGCCTGAGACTGTTAACAGGGCATTAGAACGCCCTAATCTCAGTATTTGGTATGATGATGAAGCTGTAATTGGAGCTCAGCGTCGTAAATGGTCAAAGTTTGTAGATGACAAGAATGAATTTGCTAACTATAATTTCAAAATAATAGAAGATTGTGTTTCTTTCGGAGATTTTGCCGACTTTACATCTTTTCTATCAGAATTAATAGGAGACATTCCAGATGAAGACAAAAAGTAATCCAGCTGTAATTGGAGCTGTTCGAAGCATCTCAGGAACAAATGTTTCAGTACAGTTGTATCCTTCGATCAACTCAACCATTTCGTATATTTACGGAAATGGATATAAAGTTGGACAAGTTGGTGGGTTTGTGAGGATTCCTCAGGGATTTATCAACTTATATGGTATCATTGTCCAAATTGGAGCAGATGCTGTGCCAGAATCTATGAAAACTGATATTAATGCTGGGGTAAAATGGATGACTATACAACTAGTGGGTGAAGGGGCAAAAGGTCAGCCATTCGAAAGAGGTATCTCGCAATATCCTATGATTGATGATGAAGTTTATATTGTTACAGAGGACGATCTAATAAATATATATGGGAGAGAGCAAGGTGCAGAATTCGTACAAGTCGGCACGATATCAGGAGCAGAGAATATTCCAGCATTGATAAATATCAATAAGTTGGTATCAAGACATAGTTGTATTGTGGGTTCTACAGGAACTGGTAAATCAACAACGGTAGCTGGGTTAGTAAATATCCTTATGAATCCTTCTGTTTTTCCATCTTCCAGAATTATCTTAATTGACATACATGGAGAGTATGGGAATACTTTTAAGGACAGAGCAAATATCTTTAAAATAATACCGGAAAATGACTCGGATAAGAAGATGGTTGTACCATATTGGGCCATGAGTTTTGATGAGTTTGTAAATTTTGCTTTCGGAGATATTCAAGACAATGATAGATTCCCTCTTTCAGAACTTATTGTGAGTCTTAAAAGGCTTACAATAGAGAACGTGCGTCCGTAATGGTCGCATAACAAATACCTCTTTGGCAAGAGGTTAGATAAGTGTTCCAAATAACATATTGGGGTAAAATCACCCCAATAAACAGTTGTTAACAACCAAGTAACAAAGTTTAACTATGTTATATTATCTATTCCCATCCGACTTACCCTGCGGAGAAATCCTTAGGGGGAACATAGCACTTCGGAGAAGCGGCAAGTCAACTAACTACCATGTTGCGACTGAGCTGCAAGGGAAAAAGACTGACATAAGGATGAAGCCTGAATGGTTGAACGATAACCTATCGGTATCAGTTGTGACGGTGGCGGAAGGTAGTTACTTACGCCATCCCGTGGCACCGTGTCTCTATTTTCTCGTTGACACGGCTGGAACTTACCACGGCGAGACCGCAATAAGCGGAGAAAAAGGTGAAAGTCGCATCCGACAGTCAGTCGTGCCAATAGTTGTTATGCGTGCTAAACGGAGATTGCCTAAATCGGAATGCCGCAAGGCTATGAACTTCGGTTCTGAATATCCGACATGGCAACGGAGCGTCCATAGTAGTCCGAGCAGGGTAACGCCCTGTACATGGCAAAGGGACGCAGTTGGTATCTTCAATGTAATCAACGGATAACGTGAGAGACGTATGAGAAATCCAGAGATAATATTGAACACTCTATGCTCACACAGTAGCGATGCTGACTACAAGTATGAGAGGCTTTACCGATTGTTCTTCAACGAAGAACTGTTTATGGTAGCGTATGAGCGCATAAAATCAAAGCCTGGCAACATGACACCCGGCTCGGACGGAAAGACCATAGACGGAATGTCGCTGGAGAGAATCAACGCTCTTATCTCTTCGCTAAAAGATGAGAGTTACATTCCCAACCCTGCAAAGAGGGTCTATATTCCTAAGAAAAACGGAAAACTCCGACCTCTCGGCATACCTACAATCGAAGATAAACTGGTGCAAGAGGTGGCAAGGATGATTTTGGAAGCTATCTATGAGGGATACTTTGAGGATACCTCACATGGCTTCAGACCATCCCGAAGCTGCCACACCGCACTGAACAGTCTTCAGAAACGGTTCACGGGCAGCAGGTGGTTTCTCGAAGGGGACATAAAAGGCTTCTTCGACAACATTGACCACTCTGTACTTGTGGACATCCTCCGTAAGCGTATTGCCGACGAGCGGTTTATCCGTCTGATATGGAAATTTCTCCGTGCAGGTTATCTTGAGATTTGGCACTATCACAACACCTATTCGGGAACACCGCAAGGTGGTATTGTGAGCCCTATTCTCGCCAATATTTACCTCGACCAATTCGATAAATACATGGCAGAATACGCTGAAAATTTCAAGAAAGGGAATAAACGTAAGGTAAATCCCGAATACGACAGTCTTAAAAAGAAACTCGCGAAAGTGCGCAAGAAATGGAAATCCGAAACAGATGAGACGGTGAAAGCCTGCTTGTTTGAACGGATTAAGGAATTGCAGGCAAAATGTCTTTCAGTACCCGCAGGGCTACAGATGGATGCGAACTATCGCAGACTTCAATATGTCAGATATGCGGATGACTTCTTGATTGGGGTCATCGGGTCGAAAGCCGACAGCGAAAGGATAAAGGCAGACATCACACAATATATGAGTGAAAAACTGCACCTTGAACTATCCGCTGAAAAGACCTTGATAACCCATGCGTCAGAGAACGCAAAATTTCTTGGCTTTGACATCACCGTCCAAACATTGGATGATACAAAAAGAAACAAGCGAGGTGTCATCCAACGTATGTTTGTAGGTGTAGTCAAAGTAAATTTATCGTCCGAAACTGTCAGAAAGAAACTGATTGAACTCGGAGCGGTTAAATTTACCCAAGAAAAAGGCAAAGAAGTTTGGAAACCGAAAGCAAGAACCCCGATGATAGGAATGAAACCACATGAAATGGTCGCTCAATATGACCTTGAAATCAGAGGTTTCTACAACTATTACGGTTTTGCCAACAACTCCTCCGAAGCCTGCGCAGGTTTTGGCTACATAATGTCGTATAGCCTTTACAAGACACTTGCTCAAAAACTTAACAGTACTGTGCAGGGCATCCTTGCCAAATATAAAAAAGACAAGGTGTTCACAGTGTCTTATAAAGACGAGAAAGGAAAAGACCGAACTCGTACACTATACAACGGAGGTTTCAAAAGACGAAAACCGTCAGAATTCGATTTCTGTGACCGTCTCCCATGCACAATGTATCTTCCAAAAGCCACCCTTGCGGATAGGCTAAGGTCTTGTATATGTGAAGTCTGTGGAGCCAAGGGACCTCTCGTTATGCACCATGTTCGCACATTAAAGACAGTTAAAGGCGATACCCCTTGGGGGCGACAGATGCTGTATCGGCACCGTAAAACGGTAGCCGTATGTGCGGAGTGTTATGCCAAAATCAAAGAAAGTGAGCGTTAGAGTATATACCAATGGAGAGCCGGATACGCTGAAAGGTGTAAGTCCGGTTCGGGGGCAGACTCGGGGAAACCTACCGCAGAAATGCGGCAAGGCGCCCCGGTGTCGAGCCTACAATCCAGAATTGTTTAGTTATCTCAACAAAGACAACATTTCAGTGGATACGCCAATTCCATTTAGTATTCGACGTTTATTTCTCTATCTTTATAGGTCAATGTTTGCAACGCACATATGTACTGGGACTGGACAGAAAATATGTGCTATTGATAAGGATTTTAGCGAAGCTGAAACCACTGAGGCTTTCATTACAGGTGAAGACGGACACAAAATGACGGGAACGATAGAACCATTTAGACTGCCTAAGTATCAGGAACAACAACATTCAAAAGTATATTTGTCTGCTGCTGCCATGAATCTTAGAAGACAGTTAATTGCATTACAAGCAAAGATGGCAGATCCTCGTTTTGAGTTTGCATTAAGCCCAAAGAACTTTATTCCAGACGCAAATGGGAATATAAAAAATGATATACATTCACTCTTAAAACTCTGGATGGGAGAGAAAACGCTCTCAGTTTTTGATGTTTCTGGTGTTCCCAGTGGAATATTACATGATATTATAGGAATTCTTTTGCGTGTCATGTATGACTCCATGTTTTGGTCGCGTAATCTTGAACAAGGAGGAAGAAAGCGCCCATTGTTAATAGTTATGGAAGAAGCTCATAATTATCTTGGAAGTGATAATTATAGTAGAGCATCCAAAGTTGTACGTCGTTTGGTAAAGGAAGGCCGTAAATACGGTATCAGCGCTATGATTGTAAGCCAACGTCCTTCGGAAATTGATCCAACCATACTTTCTCAATGTGGTACAACAATTGCTTTGCGTCTAACAAATTCCAATGATAGAGGTATAATTGCCAATACGGTTTCAGATAACCTATCAAATTTAGTGAATATGCTTCCAATATTAAAAACTGGCGAATCGATTATTGTTGGAGAAGCAGTAAGAATGCCTATGAGGGCTATTATAACATTTCCCGACAAAAACAATAGGCCTGATAGTCATGATCCCATTGTTGCATCTGATGAAGAGGGTCAAGGCGGTTGGAACAATACTTTGGATATCACTGATGATAAGTATCGAGATATTGTAAAAGCATGGAGATTACAACAAATTAATTTATAATCGAGAATATATGGAAAGACAATATGTATCATCATCGAACATCGCTTCGATTGGATATGACGCCGATAATATGGTTTTGGAAGTCGAATTTCTAAATGGCTCCATATATCAATATTATGATGTACCACAAATCATATATGATGGCCTAATGGCTGCTGACTCACATGGCAAGTATCTGGCAGCCTATATTAAAAAGGGAGGCTATCGTTACACTAGGATATAAGTTATGCGTATAGATCATAAATTACAACGTGTCCAAATAGAAAGTTTTGAAATTTCGGACGAGCTTGTATATCAATACTTTAATTCCCTATCTGAAAGTGAAAGGGAAACGGCGTTGTTGCGTGCAATTCGTATAGGGGTACTGGCAACTATGGAAGACCGGTTTTCGGCTTTCTTATCGAAGACAACTAATGATTTAGGCGTTCAGCTGGAACACCTTAAATTATTATTTGATATGAAACATGAAGTTTTCCATAAAACTGCAATAAAAGGAGTTGCCGCAGAGAATGATATATTAGAATTTCTCAAACGTCACATTGAACGTTATCAGTTGGATGACGTGGTTTCATTATCCGGTACGTCAAAAGGATTATTAAAGAATAATAAGACAGGAGATATTATAGCATATATAGGAAATGAAAATAATGGTAAAAAAATAGCTATCGAATGTAAGTTTGACAAAAATATCAAACTAGGAGACGTGGATTCACCAGACATAGCAGCCAATAAGTATGACACGGCATGGAGCCAATTATTAGAGGCGTCAGTAAACCGTGATGCAAATGCAAGCATTATTGTATTCGACAGGACTTTGGCAGATGCATCGATACAGCGAGCTGTTGAAGGTGTTACTTATATTGATAATATTGGCTTTATATGTATAATCGATTATGAGGCATCAAATTATGATAATCTGGCTATTGCGTACAATTTAGCTCGCGGACTAGCCTTAAGAAAAGATGGGAAAACGGTTGAGATAGATTTCGTTAATATGCTTATCCAGCGTTTATTGAAAGATATTCGTGATGTGCAGAATATAGAAATCTTGGTAAAAACTAATATCAAAAACAATCAACAGATACTGAAGAATATTGAAAAGAGCCTTTTAGCTATTGAATTTAATCAACGGTATTTGGTGAAATATTTGGAAGATGGTTATCTCAGTAAGGCTGATTTATTAGAGTTCTATCTACGAGAAGATATTCGAGCTAAGTACAAAATAATATCAAGAGAGATAGATTGTATTGAAGCAGATAAATGACAGGGGCACTATCAATGATAAATTATTCCATTTGTAAAATCCAACAAATGCTCTCAATAATTCCTTCAATATGCATATTAAATTTAGATTGTACTAAACCTTATGTTTGTTATTCTAATAAAATTTTTATACCTTTGCATCACAGAGAGGACTTTGAGAATCGGCAAGTGGCATGAGTGCAAGAAATGTCCTGTGCAAAATGTCCATAATGCCGTAAGATATCAGTGGAGCAAATGATATTATCCACCGCAGTATTGAACGTATATAACTGATAGCCACGCGACTATATAAATACTGACAATGCTGGTGGCACCACAGAACAACCTCGACTTCGGTCGGGTTTTCGTCGTAAATATACGATTATCAACGGATTACACACGCCCCGTCGGTAGTCAGTTTTTATTAATACGTCGGCACACCGTCGGCACATCGCAGTCAGATTGTCAGACACTTACGGAAACGCCGGCTCAAAAATTGGCACACCAAACATGGCGAAAGTAACTATCAAACGGCGCAACGAATATGAACGCGCCGACGGCAAGGCGTCCCTCTATGCCGTTTTGAACATCCGGAGGAAAAAAATTCGCATCCCGCTCGATATCGCGGTGACCGCCGCGGAATGGGATCCGGCAGCCGAACGCATCAAGGAACGCACCCAGGATGTCAAAGACGAAAATCTCATAATTTCCAATTATTAGCGATACTGAGCTTGCAAAAAGGCTCCGAATCAGCAAACGGACCCTCGCCAATTATCGGTCAAACGGCATATATGGCCTGTGATGACACCAATTTCCGTGCGTGAATTGTTGTGTGCGGTACCCCATCCACAACATTGTCTATATATGGTAATACACCCGAAGGAAGGCCAACCTGAAGGATCTTACTTTTCCCCTCTGAAGGATTTCCATAGCTCTCTAAGGTTGCAATGGGTTCTGCAAAAGGAGTGTTGACACATTCTCACCTGTTGTCAATGCAATTATAATATTATCAGCAATTTCTTTCTTGTTCATCATAACGCTATTTATTCTATTCCTGACGATTCTATTCTGGACATGATTGCCTGAATATTTTTTAGAACCACGGTTGAATCCGGAATGGCTTTATATGCCAAGCGGGACAGTTCTCCGGTATATATCTCTGACAGTTGTGTGTCCCAAATTTTTTCAAACGAATGAAAAAGTGGCGAATCGGAAAGTGGGCGACTATTCCAGTTTCCCGGATTGTCAAACATTTCCCTGTCATGTTTGAGGAGTGATTTCAAGTCACTGATAAATTCGGCAGAATAGAAATAATCGGCACACTCCTTATTCTCCATCAAATAGTAGAGGTCATAAAAATGACGGATTTTCTTCGGCAACTCAATATCATAATCGGTTGCTAAAGAGAATCTCAATAAGGATACGATTTTCTCCGTTGCAGTTCTTCTTTTATCAAGGACATTCAAAGGAAACAGCTCCAGACCATACTGTTCGATGAAACTCTGATTGCCTGACGCTGACAGGAATGTCCCTATGAAATTGTCTATAACGCATTTCTCATAAGGATACGGATTCGCAAAGGAATTTATCTCAACCATTATCTGACCGAGTTTTATAGGCGTGCCGGTAACGGAATCATTCAATTCAGCCAATCGGTCATATCCGTATATTGCCTTATAATAACTCGACCCTTTGCTCGTCACGCCGGGAGCCGGAATCTCATCAAGTCCGGCAGTCATGGATTTCGCCAGTTTTCTAATCAGCATCTTCCTTTGATTGCCGTTCAAAGATGAAGCGTTGACAATGGCTATGTCAATATCCTCGGAGAACCGTGTACCTATAAAATGTGCCTTTGACAGACTTGTTCCTCCTTTGAATATGGCGCGGTTGTCGGTGTCAGATTGTGCGAGCATTTTTAACGACCGTGTTATCCAGTAATCCTTTTCAACAAAGACAGGATTTATCTCCAGATATTCAGCCGTGGCAAATACCGCATCGGCAAAAAGCTTTTTATTTGCGTGCAGGTTCATAGATTCTCCATTTTGTTTTATTGGGAAGAACGGCGTCCGTTATTGGAATCCTGTATTTGGATATTCCGTTCAAAGACTGGCGCAACGGTTCAACTATACTATCTTCACATCCCAGATACTCCATAATCGACCCAAGCAACGCTTTTACCGATGGAGCATAATTCAGGGCGTATTCAGCCATTTTTTTCTTTTCGCTATCGTCCATCCCATTTATTATGCAGATAATCCTTTTGCATGCCTCATTGGGCGTGGTCCCCGGTATTTCTTTAATAAGTTTAAGGCAGTCCAGCAACCTGAACAGGTCAATCGCATCTTCTTTGATGTCATTGGGCTGAAGAACAAAAGAGATATTATAGCTGCCGCGCTTTAACGGTCTCCTGTAATAGTTGGTGCCAATCTGAATCCCTGACGAAATTTGTGTGGTGAGAGAGTATTGTGAGAACGCCGTGGCCCCGGTAAGGTAACCAATCACCCGTCCATCCTTGACCAGAAATTCTTTTGCCACCTGTGCGGGAGAAGGTTTCAAGTTTCCAAAAACGGTTACTCTTGGCTTATAGTATTTCCCATTTGAGAGTTTTGAGATCTCGCCATTTTCAGCCATGCGTTGCAAAGCCCTTGCCGCAGCCTCGCGTTGACTTACATCACAGTCAAGGTCTGAAACGGCAAAGACAAAATCATCCGGGAACTCCGAGATAGCCTGCTTTATTTTCTTTGATATTGTCATTGGCATCTCCATTAACGAGTGCAAAGGTAATAAATTTGTCGAATATTCTACGTAAAAAAACCGACAGAATTTGCAGGTGTAAGGGGGTCAGCGGATTTTTCCGGTGCATATCATTTTTTTCAGGCAAAAAGTTTACATAATCTGAAAATGAAGAAAAGAGGATCAGTGACGCCTCTCAACTGAGTTCGGAACATCTTGATTTGGACCTGCGGATTGATATAGTCAGGTTTTAATTTTGCCATTGCGTCAACATATTATGTTGACGCAAAAGTATTATCAATATTTATTTGACAAAAGGACGTAAAAATCTCATACTTAATCGTCAATGTAATTCCATCCCGACCCGTCCAAAGGATTGAAACCGAGATAAGAATTACGATTCAATTCCTTTTCGATTTTTCTATCTTCTTCGCGGTTGCACTTCTCGATGAAGGCGCGATTTTCCCGGTTCCATGTTTCGAGATTCTCCCGCATAATTCTTTTCTTGCGTTCTTCAGCCATCGCATACGCTCTCGACCAAAGAATGAACCATTTCCAAAAACTTCTTCCCACTTTCATCTTTCAAGCCCTTTCTTGATTAAATCCGTTATCTGTTGAGAAGCCGATTGTAATCTTGATTAATCATGATTGATCCTGAGAATTCCAGATAAATCCGGTTTAATCCCATTATTCTGCATTAAATTTGCCTCGATTTTCGATTAAACGGGATTAGCACTGTCTATGGGCAAAGTACCGTCGCATTTCGGATAATCACTGCAATCCCAGAATTCGCGACCTTGCATTCTTCCTTTCTTTTGTATTCTCTTCAACATCGGATTGCCGCATTTCGGACAAGATGGTGCTCCGCTTGCTGAAGCTTGAGATTTTCTGGCATTTAACCTTTCTACAGTCATGTTTTCCGTAAAGCCTCCCTGATGCCTGAAATTTTCAAGCTGGCTTTGAATCTGAGCTTGAAGCATCTTGTTTACTCTTAAACACAGCAAAAGCAATGTATTAGCAACTATCTCAGGATTATAATTTTCCAGCCATTCATTAAATTTGCTTTTCTGCGTGTAAATATGAATCGCAGCATCATGAAGATAGCTGTTGGAATAATTAGGAGCATCAAGCTGCAATTGCCAGATAGATTCCCTGTAAGGATTCCCTATTGCCCACACCTTGCCGCCATCGACATTTGATCGTAAAGACGGCGACCAGGATCCATTCGGTAATCTATAAAGCGTTCGCAAAAATCCTGAGTGGCAAGCTGAATCACATTTGCCAAAACCCAGGAATTTAGCCAATGATAGGATTGGGAAAACCGGATTTGTAAATTTAATCATTTATTCCAAATGCGCGAAGCCGATGCAACGGATAATGCAAAGAAAATCGGTGAAAAGGAATTTCGCTTCTCCAAAGTTTTGTAAACCGCGGAGTGAAGTGGTTTAAACTTCATGGTCGACGGCGGCATGTATGAGAGCAAGATGCCAAGCTGACGCGCGCCCGCGGCCATTGGCATTTTGGAGAAAACAAATTTAAACAGTTTCCGAGAAAATGAGTCAAATAAAAAACGTACCGGAGGAGTCCGGTACGTTTTTTTATTTGTTGAGCCCGTAAGGGCCGTTTGGCTGTTATTAGCGGATGATGCGTTTCGAAACCTTGTTGCCCTGCTTAACGATGTAGAGACCGTTTTCGGGGTTGGCAACGCGGATACCCTGCAGGTTGTAGTACTCAACGGGAGCGTCAGCGTCAGCGCTTTCTATCTCTGTCACAGCTGAACCACCAGCCTTGGCAACTTTCAGATTGTCAAAGAAGAAACGGTAAGTGGATTTCTTGGGAGCGGGCCACTGTGCATCGCAAGGACGGATTGTAATCTTTGTGTCCTTGGTAAGGGTTTCGTCGGTAAGTTTCACCGTCGTGGGATACCATTTGAAGGCGGCATCTTTTTCGATAGTAAGCGGTTGAACTTTGACCTGTTTTTCCGTTTCGCCATTCTTCAATACGATAACGAGTTCTGTTGTGTCAAAGTCTCCACTTCCCTGTCTCATCGTACACCAGTCGAACGAGATTTCTACATCCTTTGTGCCTTCGCCGAATTTATCAATTGCAGGAAGCACAATACCCGCAAATTGACTGGTAAGACCGAATTTAAGGTAGCAGTCCTGAAGATAAATCTGTTCGCCTATTGCGCGAGCTTCGGTTCCAGGTATGGCGCAGCAGACAAAATCATATCCTTTGTTCTTAAATGCCTGAAGAGTCGAAACGTCGTCAACCTTGGATGTGTTGAGCTTGGGGCAATAAGCATCGGGGTCATTTGTTGCGATTGTGTTACCTGCATTCTGGTGGTCATCGCCAGCTTTGTTGTTACCGGCCTCAACCCAAGGTTTGAGCCACTCAAAATCGTCCTGAAAGAAGACGTTGTTGTCAGACTGAGCCGAGGCAGACAGAGCCATGGCCAAAATTCCTGCTGAGAGTAATAATTTCTTCATAAATTATTCGATTTTAAAGTTATTATGAAAGTTGTTAGAGTTATCAGGTTTAGTTATAGTCTAAGGTAGATAAAGCGATGTTTTGTTTATTGATTCATGCCGAAATCTAAAGTGGATTGAAATTGCTTTCTGGTTTCAGAAAAGTTTCATATACGGCAAATTTATATCATTTTAATTGCAAATCAAAATAAAATCGCTTTATAATCGAAATTTTTTTATTGTCAGGGTGAGACGTTAGGGTAATATCATCCGCGAATTTTGCAGCCGGGAAGAGCTAATGATTTATGAAGTAGTTATTTATCTCCTTGTTGCGCTGTTTTCTTGCGGAAGCGGCCGAGAAGGTAGGCTGTGGCTTCTTTGAGTTCGGGGAGTCCCATAATTCGGCAGATACCGATATAGGCGCCGGCGCCGATGATCAATACCCCCGAGAGCTGCAAGGCGGCCGAGAGTCTTATGGAATTGAAATCGGGTATTATGCCCGGGATGAAGAGGATTGCCGCTACGGCGCAGACTGTCAGTGTGATGAGTAGCGATGGAAGAAGATCGGCGATCATTCTTCCCGCTTTGTATCCGGTTGCCCGGCAAACGATAGCAAGAGCCGCCACATAAGTCAGCGCCGACGCTCCGAGTTGCCCCCACACCAGAATCGGGAGACTTCCCGACCAGACAGTGGCAAGAATCGCCGCGAGAATCATAAGATCCTTCACAACCTCGATGGTGAAAAGCCGTTTGGCATAGCCGAGTGCCAGCAGATAATTGCTGTATAGCGAAGCGAGCACCACGAAAATGCCCCTCACCGTTAGAATCTGAAAGAGCAGAATGGCGCCGTCCCATTTCTCGGCGAAAAGGGTATGGAAGAGGGGAGTGCCTGCCAATGCGAGTCCGAGCATAGCCGGGAAAAGGATGAACGCCGTGAAGCGGTTGATCTTGCAGATATATCTGCGGAAAGTCTCCGGTTCATCCTGCACCCGTGCCAGCAGAGGCACGAAACTCGAGGTTAGAATCTGCGAGATGGAGGCGCTGCCCATCTTGCTCCACTTGTCGGCCTGAGTGTAAAGGCCGAGCGAAGCCAGATTGTAGAAGCCTCCGATAATAAAGGAATAGATATAGAGAAATAGAGTATTGAGCGAAGAGGAGGAGAACACGCTCAAGCCCACGCGCCATATCTTGCGCAGCGAATCGAGGTGGAAACCATATCTGGGCCACCACTTGCCGGTGGCCCAAAGCCATGCTGTCTTCACCGAAGCCAGCGTCACCGACTGCCAGACCAGTGCCCACGCTCCGGCCCCCGTCACCGCCAGCCAGATACCCACGGCACCCGAGGCCGTGAGTCCCACGGTATTGGATATGGCTATCTGTTTCACGTCCATCCGCTTCATCAGCCTGTTGGTCTGCACGATGGCCAGACCGTTGAGGATAAACGTGAGGAACATCACTTTCGAGAGCGGTATCAGGCGCCGGTCGCCCTGAAACATATCGGCTATCAGCGGCGCGCAGAAGAAAAGGATAGCGTAGACAATCACACTCACGCAGAGATTGAACCAGAAAACGGTGGAATAATCCCTTTCCGACGTATCCTTGCGTTGCAGCAGAGCGGCACCGAACCCGCTGTCGACAAAGAGGATGGCGAAAGCCTGAAAAGCCAGAAGCGCCCCCACCAGACCGAAATCATCTTCCGAGAGGATATTGGCGAGCACCACGCCCGTCACGGCATAGAGCACCTGCGATGAAACGCGGTCGATCGCATTCCATTTAAGCGTTCTGGCGGTTTTTAGCTTCAGCGACGGCTCCGGCATAGCTTTCAGGGTATTATATCATGCAGAGGATTATTGTTCCGAAATGTCGGAGTAGGAGCTGTCGCCCTCCGCCGAGATTCGGAAAAGTTTGCCGCCACCCACTTTCTTGATGTTCGGCTCCCCTTTATAATAGATTTTGGTGGAGCCGATGCCTCTCACGTCGAGTTTCTGCGTGGCCCAGCATCCGATATTTCCGCTGCCGAGGATCGAGCACTTCACATCGGCGCATTCGAGTCGGTCAGCCTGAATCAGTCCCGTGCCCACCATCTTATAGGTTGCTTTTGCGGCTTTCCCGTCGAGCACTATCGTGCCGTTGCCGGTGGCTATGGTGGCGTTAACCTCGCCGGCCTGCACATTTTCGGCAACAATTTTGCCATTGCCGACGAGCTTGGCCGAGAATGTCGGCACCGACATAGAGCAATAGACAGTTGTGAGGAACTCCGAAGAATTTTCCACTTCCACAAGATAATCGGAATAAACGCGGAGCATCGGCAGACGCGGATTGTTGACATCATCGGTGTTGACCTGTATCTTCAGCTTCCCCTTGTTGTTGGTGAATATGAAGGCATCCGCGAATTCCGGTTCACCCTCGAAAGCAATATATCCCGATGAATCCGGCACGCAGCGGTAAACCACATTCACATTGTCGGTCACTTCCAGACGGTCGAACTGTCCGACCTCCAGATTATAGGTTTTCTTTTCCTGCGCCAGCTTAGAGGTCTCCGCCTGAAGGGTTTCGATCAGCTTGGTATCATGATCGGATATGGTTTTCAAAAGAGACGCCTTATCCAAAAAGTCGTTAAAATCCGTCGCGCCTAAAATAATATCCAGAGTAGAGGTTTCTCCCGCCATATAAATGGCCCGGATTCTCTCCTTTAAAAGCTCCGTATTTTTTTCAATTGAGCCCTCCCGGTTGCTGATCTGAGATTGAAGGTCGTTGATTTCCTCATCCAGCTGGGAAACCTGGGCATAGGCTTCCTCGATCTGCTGATCCAGCACATCGATTTTGTCCTGATACGCCTGGTGCAGGGCTTCCTGGTCCTCCGCGTTTTGCTTCGCTTCCTCCAACGCCTGGCTCAGCTCCGCATTTTTCTGCTCAAGCTCCTGCTTTTTGGTCTCGCTGTCTGAAATGCTGGACTCCAGCCCATCCGCGGTATCCGCCGCCCAAACAGCGCCAGGCATGGCTCCTAAGAGGCATACCGCCATGAACACGGCGGCTGTTCTTTTTTTCCACGTGCCAAACCTATTACCAGCCAAGGATCTCTCCTCCTTCTTTCTTT
>OHTA01000823.1_pt1 | contig 18315 bp, 9 predicted proteins | sample 1578851 | NCBI WGS metagenome assembly OHTA01 (sample SAMEA3879578, study PRJEB24766) | human gut metagenome | biome: human-associated habitat; feature: feces | place: USA | collected 1985/1987 | reverse complement strand
TAAAGTGGCACGCGAGCTGGGTTCAGAACGTCGTGAGACAGTTCGGTCTCTATCTGTTGTGGGCGTCGAGACTTGAGGAGAACCGGCACTAGTACGAGAGGACCGTGCCGGACGGACCTCCGGTGCACCGGTTGTCCCGCCAGGGGCACAGCCGGGTAGCCGCGTCCGGGCAGGATAAGTGCTGAAAGCATCTAAGCACGAAGCCGGCTCCGAGATTAGGTCTCAATATAAGGGCCGTCGCAGACGACGACGTCGATAGGCCGCAGGTGCAGGCGTGGTGACGCGCATAGCCGAGCGGTACTAATTGCCCGAAAGTTCCGTATAAAGCAAAAGCTTGTAGAGGAGCAGGTGTGAAACGCGAGTGTTTCGTAGTCTTTTCGGCTTCCGGCCGCGTTCTTTTCTGAAACGATATTAAGGCGAAGACAGCATAAGGGCTCCACCTCTTCCCATTCCGAACAGAGAAGTTAAACCTTATCACGCCGATGGTACTGCGAAAGCGGAAGAGTAGGTAATCGCCACCTTTAGGGACGCATCTGAGATGCGTCCCTTTTTTGTTGCGATATTCCGCGCACGTAGGGACATGCCTCCGGCATGTAGCAGCGCCAATCGGGCGCCCACGTCAGGGGCATTGTCACGGGCATTGACACATGCCGGAGGCATGTCCCTACGTGCGTGGTGCATGATGACCGATCGTGCGTGAAATGACGACCGGTCTGCGCGGTGGATGATGCCGCGAACGTGCGCGGCATGACGAGCGGACGTGCGCGGCATGACGAGCGGACGTGCGTGGCATGACGGGCGGACGTGCGTGGCCTGACGATCGAACGCACGTTCGGCATGGAAAAATTCTTGATTTAGGTCATATTTTTGGTCGAAAGGGGAGAAGATGCGAAAATTTTATAGAATTTTTGTCACTTGTTATGGATTTTTTTGTATTTTTACCGTTGGATAGTTAGTAAATATAATTTTACAGAACAAATCTCCGCGGAATTGAATATCCCGCCTTGTTAATTTGCTTTGGATAAATAATCAATATTAAATTATTCGCGTATGAAAAAATTTTACACCTTCATCGCGGTTGCATGTGTTGCCATGACGGCTTCCGCAGCCTCTTTCGAAAAGAGTAGCAAAACGATCGACGCTACACGTACAGTAAACACAACGATCGAAAACGCGCAACCTGTTGCCAAGCTTCCCGAAGGAATCATCAAAGGTCTGCGCACCCGCGCCGACGAACTTCCCGATGTTTCCGGAAACTATGTCCTCTCAGGAGACTACTGCATGGAACAGGGTGGCACCCCAAAGGTTGAGTGTGATCAGTTCAAACTTGAGCCGAGAGGTAACAGTGGTGTTGCCCGTGGCAACTATACCCTTACTGGGTTTATGGGTTCCAAACAGGAAATGAGCGTGAAAGTCGGTATGGTTTCCGTTCAGGTCTCAGCAACCGAATCTCAGGATATCATGGCTCTTCAGATACCTTCTAAGACAGCCTACGACACTAACGGGAGAACATTGATGGTGTTCGGTTATGGAGAAAAAGGTCCCGCGGTATATTCCAATCCTATTCTGTTCGGAATTACTGACAAGGGAGAGTTAATATATCTTTATGAGGGAATAGCTGTTCTTAATTCTGAGGGTCGAGGTTTCTGGTGTGTTGATGTTGCAGCAAACAAGGTCAACACAACTATAGAGACTAAGGAGATTGAAGAGAATGAGACAACAAAAGTAGAAGAGGAAGTTCCTTATTCCTATGAAACTTATGTAGAACTTAAGGACAATGCTCTTAACTTCTATGGTTTCTGCGGCCTCTCTCCGATTATCACATTCGAAATCGACAAAGCGAAGAGCACGGCTACAGCTACCGATCAGTATGCGGGCTCTATACCTGCTGATCAGACCGGCAGTCAATACTATGACATGACACTTGTCGACTGGAAAACAAAGGATGCCGTAGTTACCGCCTCCCTTGCCAACGTCGGCGAGAAATGCGAGATGACAGTTACATGCCCCGAAGGATGGGCAGCTGTTGTGCCCAATGTAGGTTATCTTCTCCGTGCTACTTCGACCAAGATAACGATGAACTTCAACATCCCGGGTCTTGGCGCAGGCGTTAACGGTGTCATGGCTGACGAGGATGCCGACGCTCCTGTTGAATACTTCAACCTCACGGGCGTGAAAGTTGAGAATCCCTCCAACGGTCTCTACATCCGTCGTCAGGGTCGCAACGTAAGCAAAGTGCTCGTGAAATAACAACTGACTGAAAAATTCTCCGAAATCTCCGATTTCCGGAGAATCCCCAAAGCCGGCGGAATCATCCGATTCCGCCGGCTTTTCACTATATAATGAATTTAAGTTTCATAAATATTCTATTGCTATGGAGAGTCGCTCCGCGACTTGCTTCGCCAACTCTCAAATCGGATGTGAAAATTTAGTCGAAGATTTCCGATGCGCCCGGAGAAAAGCTGCTTACGATATATATCGAAGATTTCCGATGCGCCCGGAGAAAAGCTGCTTACGATATATGTCGAAGATTTCCGATGCGCTCGGAATAAAGCTGCTGACGATATAAACCGGAAAAATTCCTTGCCGGCGGAATGTCCGATATTCGGGGGAAATTGTTATATTTGTAAAAAATGATGGCTGCGGGCCGTCATGAAGCGCTTTAAGGAACAGAGTCTAATGAAACTGTCTATCGATAAATGGATCCGGAGACTCGGTATGCCGCTGATTTACACCGACGACGGCAAGCTGTGTTTTCTGATCGATACGGGTGCCTCCTACAACGTTCTTCTACGCGAGGCGTACGAACGTTATAAGTCCTCTTTCACCAAGCTGGGAAAGGATGACTTCCTCTTGGGCATGGTTGGAGATCCCCAGAAGATCTTCATGGTGACAGGCGACATCTCTTTCGGCGGCGTCAGCTATAACGGAGAGTTCGGCGTGCTCGAAGGCACCGATGCCATGAACAACGTGAAGATACTCACGGGCCTGCAGATCGATGGCGCCATCGGCGTCGAATTCCTTACCAAATACGGCCTTGTGCTCGACTTCGCCCGCAACGAGCTCTACGACCTCAACGCCTGAACCAGGACCCCGTTAACTTCTTTTTTGTTTATCCGTTGCCCGATTGTCGCAAAAAATAGCTAAATTTGCAAATTATTCCGCATTAGGGCCTTTTAGAACCCGTTTCTTATCGCGCGGAGATACAGCAATCGCAACTTTGGCTATGTTGACGAAAAAATACAATCTTATCAACAACATCACCGGCTGGGTGATATTTGTGATCGCCCTCGCCACTTATTGGCTCACCCTCGAGCCCACCGCCTCCTACTGGGATTGCGGTGAATTCATAATTCAGGCCGACAAATTGGAAGTGGGTCACCCGCCGGGCAACCCGATCTTCATGCTCACCGCGAGGTTTTTCGCGAATTTCGCCCCCGATGCCGCCGCGGTGTCGGTGATGGTCAACGCCATGAGCGGACTGCTGTCGGCATTGACAATCCTGTTGCTCTTCTGGACGATAACGCATTTCGTGAGGCGACTTACAGTGGCCGACGGCCGCCGCGAGGAGCTCACGCTCACGCAATATCTCGTGATAATGGGTTCCGGCGTTGTCGGCGCTTTGGCCTACTGCTGGAGCGACACTTTCTGGTTCTCCGCAGTCGAAGGAGAGGTCTACGCCTTCTCCTCCTTCTGCACCGCCTTAGTGGTATGGCTTATCCTCAAATGGGAGAACCGAGCCGACAAACCCCATTCCGACCGTTATCTGATACTGATAGCCTATATCATCGGCGTGAGTGTCGGCGTGCATCTCCTCAACCTGCTATGTATCCCCGCGGTGGTTCTCGTGTTCGCCTACCGCAAATGGAAGGATATGGACCTGGTGAAATCGCTGATAGCCCTGCTAATCTCCTTTGTGATCATCTTCTTCGTGCTCTACGGCCTTGTGCCCGGCTTCATCAAGATGGCCCAGCGATTCGAGCTTCTCTTCGTGAACGGTTTCGGCCTTGGCTTCAATAGTGGCGCCCTCTTCTACACCCTTCTTGTAGTAGCCGTGTTCGTCTGGGCCCTCTATGAGATCGGCGCTCAGAAATCCCCGTTGCTCATCAAGTTATCGCTACTGCTTGCCGTGACGCTCTCCGGCATGTTCTTCATCGGGAGCGGCTGGTGGATAGGGTGGCTGCTGACGGCGCTCTTCGCCGCCTGGCTCTTCATACGCCGCGGCCGCGGCCTTCCGATGCGCCAGCTGAGCGTGGCGATGTGGAGCATCGCCGTGATATTCGTGGGCTACTCGAGCTATGCGCTCATCCTGATCCGTTCGAGCGCCGACACCCCCATGAACCAGAACTCTCCCGACAACGTATTCGACCTCGCTTCCTACCTCAACCGCGAACAATATGGCGAGACGCCCCTGCTCTATGGCGAGACGCTCTATTCCTCGCCTCAGAAGAAGCTCGTCGGCGTGGCCTCCGACACCGTGACCTACCGCGAAGACGGTTCGCCGGTGATTGTGAACTATCCCATCTATCAGCAGAATGTAGAACCCGGAAAAGCGCTCTATGTGAAAGGGGTGAAAGGGGCCGAGCCCAAGTCGGAATACGGTTTCCTCACCGAGGGGGATAAAGCTTCCAACGCCTCGCACGCCATGCGCGGCGGCGATTACTACGTGAAGCGCGACAACAAGCCGGAGGTCAGGATGAACCCCGAGCTGAACATGCTTTTCCCTCGCATCCACAGCCGCCAGCACCGCGACGCCTACCGCCAGTGGGTATCGCTCGACACCACAAGCTCGAATCTCAAAGAGCTTTATGCCGTGGATGAAACCACCGGCGAGAAAGTGCCCGAGAGCGACCTGCAGGCCGAGCCGTTCGTCAACCAGATGACGGGCACCATCAACTATCCGCAGAAATATGGCTACCGTCCCGACTATTCGCAGAACTTCTCCTTCCTGCTGAACTATCAGATCTCCCACATGTACATGCGTTATTTCATGTGGAACTTCGCCGGGCGTCAGAACGATATCAACAATCAGCGCGGCGAACTCGACGCCGGCAACTGGATATCGGGCATACCCTTCATCGACAACGCCCGTCTCGGCGACCAGTCGCTGCTCCCCGACGAGCTCGGCAAGGATAATCAGGGGCATAACGTCTATTATATGCTGCCTTTTCTTCTCGGCATCATCGGCCTGCTATGGCAGGCGTTCGCCGGCAAACGCGGCATCGAGCAGTTCTGGGTGGTCTTCTTCCTCTTCTTCATGACCGGACTGGCCATCGTGCTCTATCTGAACCAGACGCCGCTGCAGGTTCGCGAGCGCGATTACGCCTATGCCGGATCCTTCTATGCATTCGCCATATGGATAGGCATGGGAGTGGCCGGACTATGGCGCCTGCTCTGCCTGGCCATCAAGCGCAACGAGAAGGCGGCCGCCATCGGGGCCTGCGTGCTCGGTCTGGCGGTGCCCCTTCAGATGGTGAGCCAGACCTGGGACGACCACGACCGGAGCGGACGCTATGCGGCGCGCGATTTTGCCGTGAACTATCTCAACAGTCTCGAGCCGAACGCCATTGTGTTCTGCAACGGCGACAATGATACCTTCCCGCTATGGTATGCCCAGGAGGTGGAGGGAGTGCGTCCCGACGTGAAGATCATCAATCTGAGCTATCTGGCTTCCGACTGGTATGCCAATCAGATGATGCAGCAGACCTATAGCGCCGAGCCGGTGAAATTCACCGCCAGACCCTCCGACATAGCCTACGGCCGGATGGATGTGACAGTGCTCGGACGCGAGCGCGCGCCGGCCGACCTGTTGCAGAGCCTGCGCAAGATCTATGCCGGCAAGAGCAATAACAGCGACTACGGCTATCCGCAGTTCCCGTCGAGCGTGGTGACGATTCCGGTCGACCGCGAGGCCGTGCTGAAGCGCGGACTGGTAGCGGCCGCCGACACAGCCTCGATCGTGAACGAGATTGTGATCGACCTTGCCGCCGCTCCTTCGATACGCGACAAAGGATATGTGTCGCTCAGCGAGCTGCTGATGTTCGACATAATAGCCACCAATGCCGCCGAAGGCTGGCCGCGTCCCATTTACTGGTGTTCCACCGTCGGCTCCGAATATCATGCCGGACTCACCGACTATCTGCGCAGCACGGGTATGACGCATCAGCTTGTGCCTACACGTCAGGAGGGTCTGCCGGCACGCACCGACAAAGCCTATGGCGTAGTGACGAATTATAAGTGGGGCGGCGCCGACAAAGCCACTCCCGGGAGCCGTCCCTATTTCGACGAGACCGCCCGCAGGATGCTTGTTACGACGCGCAACTCGATGGTGGATGTCGTGGCCGAACTGATTTATCAGGGCGACCTGCTGCAAAAGGCCGGTGACAAGAAAGGTGCGGCTGCCGAATATAAGAAAGCCGTGAAAACGGCCGACCTGCTCGATAGCCGCCTGTCGGAGAACGTGGCGCGTTACGATGTGAACGTGGCCATGAAGTTGCCCGATTATTACGGCCAGTTAGGTCAGCGTCTGGGCGACAGCAAGCTCACCGACAAAGCCCGAAAGATGCTCTGGAGTCAGTTGGAAAGGCTGATACAGTTTGTGCGTTATCAGCAGAATATCGCCATGACTTTCGGCAATGTGCCTCTCACGATCGAGTCTCAGGCAATGCCCTACCAGTATTGGCGCTTCATCGAGCTTTACGAGCAGTATGGCGGCGACCGCCGCAAGACCGACGAGCTTCTGAAGCGCAACGGCCTGCGTCGCGAGGACCTGAAGGCGGCCTATACGCGCGCCTATGGGCCGAGGCATGACGATGCCGGGCAATATAGCGAAGCCGATTATATCAGAGAGCTTTCGAGTGTAGCCAAGACCGTGAACGAGCTTGCAGCTCTTCCGGTCACGGAATATGCCGCACGTCCGGAAGATGACCGCTATCTCGATTCGATGTATTATGAGGCTTATCGCCAATATATCGAGGCGGGCATAAGCAAGGAAGCACTTGATGCGGATCCGGAGATCAAGAAGGTTGATATGGATCGGAGCAAAAGGCTCTATGAGGCCTATAGCAAGAAATAATTTTGAATTTTGAATGTGGAATTTTGAATGTGGAATTTGGAATTAGATGCTGATTGAGCAACCGCCGGAAATAATCAGAGGATTTCTGCCGAATTCGGTTTTCCGGATGCCGGAGAGGGAGGGGAGGACGGTCTATCTCACCTTCGACGACGGGCCGATCCCGGAGGTGACGCCGCGTCTGCTCGACCTGCTCGACTCATACGGCATCAAGGCCACATTCTTCATGGTCGGCGACAACGTGCGGAAGTATCCGGAACTCTACCGGGAGGTGTTGCGTCGCGGACATGCCGTGGGCAACCATACGATGCATCATCTGCGGGGGTTCGCCGAGAAGAACGAGCGTTACCTTGAGGATGTGGAGGAGGCTGCGGGATATATCGAGAGCCGGCTCTTCCGTCCGCCTCACGGGTGGCTGCTCCGCAGTCAGGCCCGGAAGATAGGGGAGAAATACCGGATAGTGATGTATGACGTGGTGACGCGCGACTACAGCCGGCGGCTGACGGCCGACGATGTGGTGGCCAACGTGAGGCGATACGCGCGCCCGGGTTCGATTATCGTGTTCCACGATTCGCTGAAAAGCCTCCCGAGGCTCTTCGAGGCTCTCCCGAGAAGCATCGAATGGCTCAGGGAGAATAATTTTGAATTTGGAATGTTGAATTTTGAATGAAATGAGAAGAGTGCTGGTGGTTGGTGCCGGGGGATTTGCCGGCGGATTCCTGGTGGACGAGGGGCTGCACAGGGGTTATGAGGTGTGGGCCGGTGTGCGCGCTTCCACTTCCCGCCGGTGGCTCACGGATGAGCGCATCCGTTTCATAGAGTTCGACTTCGAGAAGCGCGAAAGCCTGTCGGCAACGCTCAAAACGGCTCTTCCCGAGGGCGAGCGCTGGGACTGGATTGTCTATAATCTCGGGGCAACGAAGGTGATGCGCTATGCCGATTTCTCCAGAATCAATTACGAATATCTGCGATATTTCACCACGGCGTTGAAATCGGCCGATATGATGCCCGAGAAGTTTCTGTATATGAGCAGTCTGTCGGTTATGGGCCCGGGCAATGAGAAGGGTTATAAACCTTTCGACGAGTCTATGATTCCGATGCCGAACACAAAATACGGGAGTTCGAAGCTCAAATCGGAGCTCTGGCTGCAGTCGGAGAAGATTCCCTACATCATATTTCGTCCCACGGGAATCTACGGACCCCGCGACCATGACTATTTCCTGATGTTCGAGTCGCTGGCAAAGGGCTTCGATTTCCTTGCGGGCTACCGGCGTCAGATGCTCACCTTCATATATGTGGAGGATCTTGCGCGGGCTGTTTACGATGCGCTTGAGAAGGCGCCTGTCGGCGAGACCTACGATATTTCCGAGCCGCGGGCCTACAGCCAGCGGGAATTCCGAAAACTGTCGGCGCGTGCGTTGGGTAAGAAGTTCGTGCTTCCGGTGAAGATGCCTCTGTGGGGCGTCAAGGCTGTGTCGGTTGTGGCCGAGCTCTGGGGCGTGGCGCGGCTGAAGCCCTCGACGCTCAACCGCGACAAATACCGCATAATGAAGCAGCGCAACTGGAATGTGGATGTTTCCAAGGCCGAGCGCGATTTCGGTTTTCGGCCGGAGGTTCCCCTCGACGAGGGAATCCGAAGGGCAGTGGAATGGTATCGCAAGGAGGGATGGATCAAGTAATAATATAAGAAAAGATGCCGGATACTTTAAGAAATAGCGGAAATTCGTGGCAGATGGTCGATGAGATCGTGGTGCCGGTGAATTCCACGGGCTCGGAGATGCCCGCGGGAATGAAGCCTGCAGCCAAGAAGGCGCCGGTGGCCGCGAAGGCATATCATATAACTGCCGATCCGGGCGCCAAGGCGAAAGCCGACTCGCTCGTGAGGGCCGTCAACGACTCTCTCGCGCGCGAGACGAGCGGCTACGGGCTTGTGCTCACCGCCCCCTATGCGGAAAACGCGCAGGATACCGCGCAGGCAACGCACACCGAGGTTCCCGCCGCAGATCTCCGGACGGAAGAGACCAACCTGCTCAAAGGGCACGGCATCTCATGGATTTTCGCCCTGCTGGCATTGCTTTTCTGCGCGGTGTGTCTGAAATTCAAGAACAATCCGCGCTATCTGCGCACTCTGCTTTCGGATCTGCGCGATGTCAGAACGCGCCACAACTTATTCGACGACACGGTGAGGGAGACCTCCTATCTTCTTCTTCTCAATATCACCTGGATATGCTGCGCCGGCGTGCTGCTATGGAGAGCGGTGATGCTCACGGCATTCAACCCTCTTCCCTGGTATTCCTTCAGCATTCCCGACCGGCCGCTTCCCGGCATCGGAATATGCATCGGGGCCGTGGCCATATATATGATCTTCATCTTCTGCGCTTATGCAGTTACAGGAAACGTATTCACCGACTCCAAGCTCACGAGGATATGGGTGAAGGGAGCGGCGGCATCTTTCGGCCTCCAGTCGTTCATCTTCTTTCCGCTGGCATTGCTCGCCCTTTGCTATCCTTTATGGACGGAGTGGATACTGCTGGCGGCCGCCGTGACGTTCACATTGGGTAAAATACTGTTCATCTACAAAGGTTTCAGAATTTTTTTCAGCCGGATGTCGTCGTGGTTGCTATTTTTGTACTACCTTTGCAGTTTAGAAATCGTACCCCTGATACTGACTTACCTTTTGGCACTTCTGGCATGCTCCAGATTTTTATGAAATAAGAACATCCAGTTGGCAATTTATAACAGATCACAACGCTAATGAAAGTAAAAAAGATCCTGGTTTCCCAGCCTCAGCCCTCCTCGGAAAAGTCGCCTTATTACGACGTCTGCAAGAAATATGACGTAGAGATGGTTTTCCGTCCTTTTATCAAGGTCGAAGGGCTCACGGCCAAGGAGTTCCGTCAGGCCAAGGTGAATCTGGCCGACTATACAGGTATCATATTCACATCGCGCACCGGTGTTGACCATTATTTCCGTCTTTGTGAAGAGATGAGGGTGAAGGTTCCCGACACGATGAAATATTTCTGCACCACCGAATCGATAGCTCTCTATCTTCAGAAATATATCGTATACCGAAAGCGCAAGATCTCATTCGGCAAAACCGGAAAACTCGACGACGAGCAGCTTCTCGCCGCTCTCGACAAGAATGGCAAGGAGAAATTCCTTTTCCCTATCTCCGATGTACACAAGGAGGATGTCAGCACGTTGCGCAGCCGCGGTCTGGACGTGACCAAGGTGGTGATGTACCGCACGGTGAGCAATGACTTCCGTCCGGATGAAAATCTGGATTACGATATGCTCGTGTTCTTCAGTCCGGCGGGAATAGCGTCGCTGAAGAAGAACTTCCCCGATTTCGATCAGGACGAGCGACCCACATACATAGCCACCTTCGGGTCGACCACGGCCAAGGCCGTGGAGGATGCGGGGTTGCGTCTGGATGTGTCGGCGCCCTCGGCGGCGGCACGCTCGATGCCCGAAGCAATCGACAAGTTCCTGGCTACCCAGTCTTGTGATTCCTGACCACGCTGTCATGAAAAATTTCGAAAACATGGACCTGAGCCGGCTCTATCTGAAGGACACGGCGTTTCAGGACCTGATGCAGAAGCGCATTTTCAATGTCCTTCTGATCGCCACCCCCTACGATGCGTTCATGCTTGAGGAGGATGGCCGCGTCGACGAACAGATCTACATGGAGTATGTGGCGCTCAACCTTTCGTCGCCACCGCGTTTCACGAAAGTCGCCAACTATGCCGAGGCCTACGATGCCCTTGCCGAGAAGAACTACGACCTGATCATCGCCATGCCGGGCGTGGATATCAGCGAGACCTTCCGCGAGGCCGTAAATATCGACCGTCTCTATCCCGAAATACCTCTCGTGGTGCTCACACCTTTCTCGAAGGAGGTGCGCCGGCGCATCGCCAACGAAGACCTGCGCGGCGTGGATTATGTCTTCTCATGGCTGGGCAACGTCGACCTTATTCTTGCAATCATCAAGCTTATTGAGGACCGTATGAACGCCGACAACGATATCAGCGGCGTCGGCGTGCAGGCTATAATCCTCGTGGAGGACTCCATCCGGTTCTATTCCTCGATACTTCCCCATCTTTTCAAGTTCCTGCTGAAGCAGTCGATGCGCTTCGCCACCGAGGCGCTCAACGAGCACGAGCAGATGCTCCGCATGCGCGGGCGCCCGAAGGTGCTCCTTGCGCGGGATTTCGAGGAAGCCTCTTCGCTTGTGGATAAATATGGCGACAACATCCTCGGAGTGATCACCGACGCGCGGTTTCCCGTAGAGGGGAAAAAAGACCCCGATGCGGGCCTGAAATTCGCCGCACTCGTCAAGAAGCGCGATCCTTACATGCCGGTGGTGATGGAGAGTCAGGAGAGCGCCAATCGCGCGAAAGCCGAGATGGCCGGCTATGTCTTCCTCGACAAGAATTCCAAGACGCTGCCGCTCGACCTCCGGGAGGCCGTTACAAAAAAATTCGGTTTCGGAGATTTCGTGGTGCGCGACCCTAAGAACGGCTCGGAACTTTTCCGCATCCGCAATCTCAAGGAGCTGCAGAAAAAAGTGGAGCAGATTCCCGACGATATCCTCTATTTCATCTGCTCCACCAACAACATATCGCGCTGGCTCTATTCGCGCGCCCTCTTCCCGATAGCCGACCTGCTGAAGGGGATACGTTTCAAATCGCTCGACGAGGCGCCGAGAGTGCGCAAGCTCGTTTTCGAGACTATCGTGAAGTACCGGCGTATGAAGAACCGCGGCGTCGTGGCCGTCTTCAACCGCGACAACTACGACCGCTGGAGCAATTTCGCCCGTATCGGCGAGGGATCGCTCGGCGGGAAGGGGCGCGGCCTTGCATTTATCGACCAGATAATAAAGCGCCATCCGGAGTGTGACGATTTCGAAGGAGTGCAGATCACGATCCCCCATACGGTGGTGATCTGCACGGATATCTTCGATGAGTTCATGGACAGCAACGGACTTTACGGCGTGGCCCTCTCCGACGCTCCCGACGAGGAGATACTCGCCGCTTTCCTGCGCGCCGAGCTGCCACGTGAGGTGATGGAGGATTTCATGGCCTTTTTCGATGTGGTGCGACGCCCCTTGGCCGTGAGAAGCAGCTCTTTGCTCGAGGACTCCCATTATCAGCCTTTCGCGGGAATTTATTCCACATATATGGTACCCTTTACCGAAAACACGGAGCTTCGTCTGCGCCTCCTCTCGGATGCGGTGAAGGCTGTATATGCTTCCGTGTTCTTCGCCGATTCCAAGGCATATATGAACGCCACGAGCAATGTGATCGATCAGGAGAAGATGGCCGTGATATTGCAGGAGGTGGCCGGAAGCGACCATGACGGATTCTATTATCCGAATTTCTCGGGTGTGGGCCGCTCGCTCAACTATTACCCCGTTGGCGACGAACGCGCGGAGGAGGGGGTGGTGGAAGTGGCCGCCGGCCTCGGCAAGTATATCGTCGACGGCGGGATGGCGCTGCGCTTCTCTCCCGAACATCCCGACAAGGTGCTCCAGACGTCCACTCTCGAGCTGGCGCTGCGCGACACACAGACAACGCTCTACGGGTTGCCGAGCTGGTCGGATGAGAAAGTGGAGTTCAAGGTGAACGACAGTTTCAACATACGAAAGATCAGCGTGGCCGATGCTTTCAAGACCGGCGCGCTGAAATATATGGTATCGACTTTCGACGTGAACGACCGCGTGATCCGCGACACGGAGTTCGGCGCCGGCCGCAAGGTGGTGACCTTCGCCAACATACTGAAACATGATGTTTTCCCCTTGGCGAAGATCGCCGAGTTCATGCTCCGCACCGGCCAGTATGAGATGGGGCGTCCCGTGGAGATCGAGTTTGCGGGGAATATTTATCCGACCACCGGCCGCGGAGGTGAGAATCAGGAGAAGGGAACTGTCTATTGGCTTCAGATCCGTCCGATAGTCGACACGAAGGAGATGCTCGACGATTCGATAATGGATGTGGATGATAAAGACCTCATCATGCGCTCCGATATGGCGTTGGGCCATGGCATCATGGATAATGTGAGCCATATTGTCTATGTGCGTCCCGATACGTTTGATTCGGCGCATAACCCCGAGCTTGCGCGGGAGATCGAGGAGATCAACGCCCGCTTTGTGGAGCGGGGGGAACCCTACGTGCTGATAGGCCCCGGGCGCTGGGGATCGTCGGATCCGGCGTTGGGAATTCCCGTGAAGTGGCCCCAGATCGCCGGCGCGCGCGTCATCGTAGAGTCGGCATTGCCCGGTTATCGCATAGAGCCGTCGCAAGGCACGCATTTCTTCCAGAACCTCACCTCCTTCGGCGTAGGCTATTTCACTGTCGACAAAGATGCCGGCAACGGGTTCATCGACATGGCGTGGCTCGAAGCGCAGCCCGCCGTGGAAGAGAGCGGGCGCATCCGCATCATCCGCTTCGACCGGCCGCTCACCATCGCCATCAACGGCCGCAAATCCAAAGGAATCATAAAAAAGTAGGGGCGCAATACATTGCGCCCGCGCCGTCACTTGCCCCCGCAATGGGATTTTTTTGCGAAAATTGTGGGGCGAACTGCATAAAATTTATAAATTAATTTCTATTTTTGCTGATGAATGAGGATGACGGCTGTAGAGGCAGCCTCATCGTATTCATTTTTTTATTAGAAAAGGTGGAAATTCCACCGAAAAGGTGTTATTGATTTTTTATCTTCAACATTCAAACTTGGCGGTTTGTAACATCCATGAAGATATGAGACAATAGCACCTGCATCGGTTGCTATACCTGTACCCGCGAGGGTTGATGTATATGCTTCTGGTGTGGGGCTGTCGGTCTTATCCTTGGATGTAGGTACGCCAAGACCTGAATGTGGGATAAGACGGAGATACATTCCTCACACCTTTTTTCTTTTTTCAACATAACAGCTTTGAAGGAGGATTGAAAGCGAAAAAGTAAGTGTTTATGAAGCAATCTTTTATTCGCGGTGCATTGCGTTATGGGTTGGTTATATTATCTATGATGGGCGCCGGAACCGTTATGGCGGATTCTTTCGAAGCCGGGGGTATCTACTATGAAACCACGGGCACGGGAGAGGCAACGGCTGTCAGCAGCGATTATTCTCTTGGCGGAGCTGTGACGATTCCCTCGAAGGTCTCTTATATCAAAGATGATGTGGAGATTACCGTCAAGGTGACCGGAATCGAGGCAGAAGTGTTTAAGAGGAAAGCAGTGACTTCTGTTGTGTTGCCTTCGACGATCAAGACCTTATCTGGAGGGCTTTTTCTGGAATGTGATAAACTTGAAGCCGTCACTCTTCCGGAGGATATTTCAGAATTGCCGAGGAGTATCTTTTATGACTGTTCTTCCTTGAAATCGCTGGATATTCCGGCAGGTGTGACGATGATAGGAGAATCCGCATTCTCAGGTTGCTCATCCCTGACATCGCTGGATATTCCGGCAGGTGTGACGATGATAGGAAAATACGCTTTCTCAGGTTGCGCATTGCTGACATCAGTTAATCTTCCCGTAGGACTTACATCTATCGAGAGCAATACCTTTAACGGGTGTTCTTCCTTGAAATCTTTGGCAATTCCAACAAGTGTCGGAAAGATTGGAGAATCCGCTTTCGAAGGTTGCACTTCGTTGCAGACAGTGGTGCTTCCGGCAGGTTTGACATCAATAGAAAACAGTCTGTTTCTCGGGTGTGAGTCATTGAAGAGTGTCAACATACCGGAGAATGTTGTGTCAATCGGAGAATCCGCTTTCGCCGGTTGTGCCGCTTTGGAAGAAATCACCTTGCCGGACGGAGTGAAAACTTTGGGCCACTACTGTTTTAGCCGAAGCGGTCTCACTTCGTTTGTTTTCCCAGAATCCCTTGAAAGTATAGGAGGGTATTGCTTTGGGGGTGCAGAGAAGATACAGGAAATGACGATAAATGCAGGGTTTAAGTCATTTGGAGCCGGAGCATTCGATGTGAAAGATTCTTTTTATATAAAGAAAGTCTTTTTCAAAGGATCTTTGGAAGATTGGTTAAAGATCGATTTTCAGGGTGACAATTATCCCGAAGGCACCAGCCCGGTTAGTATCGCCAAAGAGTTTTATTATACTAAAGGGGGAAGCTTCGTTCTTCTGGAAGGACTACTTGAGGTTCCTGCAGCCATTACGGAAATTAAGCCGTATGCTTTATATAGATATAAGAAAATCAACGGATTGAAGTTCTCCGGTAAGAATCTGTCGATTCCCATGTTCGCACTTATCCCGCAATGGATAAAGAATATCGTATATACGGGCACGGTCGAGGATTGGCTGACGGGAAATTTCAATGGCTTACCCTACGGACCGGGTATAAGCCTGAAACTCGGTGGAGATGGATTTGACGGCAAGGTAGATATTCCGAAAGGAATCACGCGCATACCCGAGGGACGTCTGGCATATCCCGAAGTTTGCGAGATCAATGATGAAAACGATGTGATCGTTGTCTGTAAAAAGGGATTCTATGGGTCAGGCCTTCGGTCGGCTTCATTTCTTGCACACGTGGATTCCATAGGGGAGAGTGCGTTTGAGTTTTGTCCTCTGACGGAAGTGAGCCTTTCTCCAAATCTCGGCACAATTCCGGATTTTGCGTTTGCTCAGTGCCCGAGTCTTCAGTCGGTTTCCATTGCGGCAGGATCTAATTCAGCAACCGCTGTGAAAGGGATTGTCATCGGAGCGGGTGCATTCATAAGTGATGTAAATCTGAAGACACTTAACCTTCCTCCCTTTATAAAAGTAGGTGCGGACGCGTTTAGAGGAGCCGGTATATTTGAATCTCAGCCTGACGGTTTTGTCTATTTCAATAGCTGTCTGTTCGGCTTCAAGGGAACGGGAGCAGTCCCTTCCGCGCTGGAGATCGAGCCCGGGACAATATCGGTTGCCGCAAATGCGTTCTCAACTTTCGATAGCCCGTCTATCACAAAGCTGACAATTCCCGAGAGCGTTCTGTCGATCGGCGATTCCGCATTCGAGGGCCAGGGAATGACATCGGTGAATGTGCCCGGTTCCGTTTCCTATTTGGGAGACCGTGTTTTTGCGAGATGCTCTGCTCTTTCATCAGTCTCTCTTAATGAGGGCCTGGAATATCTCGGCAACTCGTTCGAATCCGCGACTTCTCTGAAGTCTCTTACATTGCCGGCGAGTGTGAAAACTGCCTTCCTTCCTTCAATGGAGACATTGGTCATCAAGGATTCTTCCGAACCATTGAATTACTTTGGAGGGAATAGCGTTGTCCAAATTGCAGTAAAAGATCGGCTCTATATAGGAAGAAGTTTAAATCCCGTGGTAACTGACAGCCGATTTGACTATATCTTGAGAGTGAATGTAGAAGCTCAGCCACAATCCGCAGCGACCCGGGCTTCCTCCCTCCCGACATCCATCGAATTCGGAGAAAAGGTAAGCAACGTCGGCGGTATGCTTGAGTTCTATGGCAGTCCAACAGACAAGGTTATTTGTTATTCAGCTACAGCCCCGGACTTGGGTGAAGTTTATTTCATGAATGAAGCGTACGATAAGTCGATTCTGATGGTGCCGACCGGTGCTGTGGAATCCTATCGTAAGCAATTCCCGTGGAGTCGATTCGCGAATATCGCTGAAGGTGCTGTTTCAGGTGTCGAGTCGGTATGTGATGCAGCCACTGTTTCGGTAAGAATATGTGGAAATATCATCAACGTGGACGGTGTTGAAGATGGAGAACGCATCGAGATTTATGATGCTTCAGGGCACCTTATCGCTCAAGGTATTGCACCGGCAATGGAACTTCCGACAAATGCCGGAATGCTTATTGTCAGGGTGGCCGGCAAATCACAGAAGGTGATCCTATAAGTATGTAAATATGCATATTATGACTGAAAGTGCCCGGCGGGTCTCCGCCGGGCACTTTAGGTTTTATAGCTTTTGTTTTAGCCGAAAGCGGACGCATCTTGGATGCGTCCCTACAGCAATAGATTTGGAGCTGTCAAACTATCTCGGCAAGGAGCGTGGCGGAGGTGGCGGATGTGACGCGGACGCGGACGAAGTCGCCGGGGCGGGCGGTGCCGGCGGGGAAGACGGCGACTTTGTTCTGGGATGTGCGGCCGAAGAGCTCGCCGGCGTTGCGCTTAGAGACACCCTCGACGAGCACCTCGAACTCGCGGCCGATGTCGTGACGGTTGCTTTCGAGCGAGAGCTCGTTCTGCAACGCTATCATCCGGTTGAGGCGGTCGATCTTCACATCCTCGGGCACATTGTCGGGCATCGTGCGCGATGCCAGCGTGCCCGGACGTTCCGAATATTTGAACATGAAAGCCGAGTCGAAACCGGCTTCGCGCATCAGCGAGAGGGTCTCCTGAAAATCCTCCTCCGTCTCGTCGTGGAATCCGGTGAACATATCTGTGGAAAGCCCGGCGTCGGGGAGGATGCGTCGGATGGCCGCGACGCGGTCGAGATACCATTCGCGGGTATACTTGCGGTTCATCGCCTTGAGCACCTTGTCGCTGCCGCTCTGCACGGGCAGATGTATATGGCGGGCTATGTTGGAATGCTCGGCGATGGTCTGCAGCGTGCGGTCGCTCATGTCTTTGGGGTGGGAGGTAGTGAAGCGCACGCGCATGTCGGGAGCCGCCTCGGCCACCATCGCCAGCAGGTCGGGAAACCCGATATTCTCATAGCGGTAGCTGTTCACGTTCTGCCCGAGGAGGGTGATCTCGCGGAAGCCGCGCGAGCGGAGGTCGGCGAGCTCACGCAGTATGCTCTGCGGTTCGCGCGAACGTTCTCGCCCGCGGGTATAGGGCACTATGCAGTAGGAGCAGAAATTGTTGCATCCGCGCATTATGGAGATAAAGCCCGACACGCCGTTGGAGCCGATGCGGCGGGGCACCACGTCGCGATAGGTCTCGGTGGTGGAGAGCTCGATGTCGATGGCCGGCACACCCGCTTCGGCGGCCGCCACAAGGTCGGGAAGATGGAGATAAGAATCCGGGCCGGCCACGAGGTCGACGCCATGTTTCCGGATCAGCTCCTCTCGCATGCGCTCGGCCATGCAGCCGATCACGCCGATGATGATGTTGCGGCCCGATTTGCGGCGCATGGCGTTCCAATAGGCGAGACGCGAGAAGATCTTCTGCTCGGCGTTGTCGCGGATGGAGCATGTGTTGAGAAGCACGGCGGCCGCCTCCTCGTCGGAGTCGGTAGTGTCGTAGCCTGCCATGGCCATCACGGCGGCCA
>OHTA01000785.1_pt1 | contig 19089 bp, 12 predicted proteins | sample 1578851 | NCBI WGS metagenome assembly OHTA01 (sample SAMEA3879578, study PRJEB24766) | human gut metagenome | biome: human-associated habitat; feature: feces | place: USA | collected 1985/1987 | reverse complement strand
CGAAGGACTTGTTCTGCATGATGGTCTTGCGGTAGATGCCGTAGATGCTCTTGACACGGCGCTTGATGGTGGCACCCTCGATGCCGCTTTCCACCAGACGCTGCTCAATGACTCCGGACACTCTGGCAAGGAATTCCTCACCGGCGCGCTCGCTGAGCATCCGGCTGATCTCCTCATACCCCACCGGGTCGAGGTAATGCAGGCTGCGGTCCTCCAGCTCTTCCTTCACGTTCAGGATGCCCAGACGGTTGGCGATGGGGGCATACACCTCCATGGTCTCGCGGGCTTTGTCGCGGCGCTTCTGCTCCGGCCATGCATCGCCGGTGCGCATGTTGTGCAGCCGGTCGCACAGCTTGATGATCATCACGCGCACATCGCGGCTCATGGCCAGCAGCATCTTGCGCAGGTTTTCAGCCTGCAGCTCTTCGATGTTGGAGAACTGGATCTTGGTCAGCTTGGTCACGCCGTCCACCAGCAGGGCCACTTCCTCGCCAAAGGCGTCGGTCAGGTCTGCCAGCGTGGTGGGGGTGTCCTCCACCACATCGTGCAGCAGGGCGGCGGCAATGCTCTCGGTATCCATGCCCAGATCCAGCACCAGCCGGGCCACGGCCAGCGGATGGCAGATATAGGGCTCGCCGCTGCGGCGGCATACCCCCTTGTGGGCAGTGTTAGCAAGGTCGTAGGCCTTTTCGATCATTTCCATGTTATAGGAGCGGCCGCTTGCCCTGATGGCCTCGCACAGCTTTTCCCATGTAACGATCTCCGGCCGCACCTCCGAAGGCAGGGTGCCTTCCGGTGCATCAGCCAGCTGGGCCGTGGCTGAAACGGTGGCCGTTTCCTGCACTGGCATCGGCTGATGCAGGTGGGTCTTTGCGGAGTAGAGATCTTCGTCCCGCACCGGCTTGGGTGCCGGGACCGCAGCTTTCTTTCCCTCTGGCATTTTACATTCCCTCCAAACATTTCAGGACCGGGGCATCCGCAAGGTTCTTTTTGCCCTGCGCAGGCACAAGCTCCAGATATTTTGCCCCACCCTTTTCCACAGCGGCGATCAGGCCCACCTGTTCCAGAGCCGTCACTGCCACCAGAGTTTTGCCTGTATTTTCCTCGCCCAGCTTCGCACACAGCGGCTGCAGATCCTCTGCATGCCAGCGGTGCGCCTGCAGCTCACGATATACCGTGATCATGTGGCTGCGGTCAGGCGTGATCAGCGTTTTTTGTTCTGCCGTCAGCGGCGTGCCCCGGCGCAGCGCCGCCACCAGTGCGGCCTGTTCCGCCAGCTTGCTGCCAAGGCCTGCCGGGTGCAGATCCAGGATGCGGCCCGAAAGCTGTGCGCCCCGGGGCGAATCATAAACCGAAAGATTCAGCGCCGCATCCACCACGTCTCCCGTGGTGTAGGGCAGCTGCTCCGGGTGCATGCCGAACCACACCGCATACACGCTGGCGTTGCCCTGCCGCAGGCGCAGGCGGCTGTGCCTGCCATCCGACACCGGATACACCCCGTCCACCACGGCGTTCTGCAAAAGGAACACCGGGGTGGGGTTCTCGGCGCCATAGGGTGCCAGCTGATCCAGCCTGCGCACGCTCTCCACCGTAACCCGGTCCAGATGAATGGACAGGTCACATTCCAGCGGGGTCGCATGCAGCACCGGGCATTCCCGCGCGGCCCACTCGTTCAGGCGGCGGCGCAGGGCAGGCAGGTTTTCTTCCCGCACCGAAAGGCCCGCCGCCATGGCGTGGCCTCCGTAGCGGATGAGCAGGTCTGCGCAGGAGCCGATGCAGTCGTGGAGGTTGAATCCCTGCACACTGCGGCCGCTGCCCTTGCACTCGCCGTGCTCGTCCACCGTCACCACGATCACCGGCCGGCCGGTGCGCTCCACCAGCCGGGAGGCCACGATGCCAATGACGCCGGGATGCCAGTCGCGGCCCCACAGCAGCATCACGCGGTCTTCCAGCCGTTCCGGCTCCTGTTCCAGAAGCTCCTGCGCCGCATTGAAGATCTGCAGCTCGATCTCCTGACGCCGGGCGTTGATCTCGTTCAGTTTGCGGGCCAGCTCCTCGGCACGGTCGGGATCCTCGCAGAGCACCAGCTGCAGGGCGGTCACGGCACTATCCATACGGCCCGCCGCGTTGATGCGCGGCGCAATGGCGTAGCTGACATTCTCCGCCGTGACAGGCTTGCCCGTAAGGCCCACCTCTTCCAGCAGGGCTTCCAACCCGGGACGGTCGGTGTTTTGCAGCTGATGCAGGCCGGATCTTACCAGTGTGCGGTTCTCGCCGGTCAGCGGCATCACATCCGCCACCGTGCCCACAGCGGCAAGGTCGCCGCAGTAATCCAGCATTTCCTCCGGCGGGCAGCCGTCCAGCGCGGCGCACAGCTTAAAGGCCACGCCCGCACCGCACAGGCCCTTGAAAGGGCTGGTATCATCCCTGCGGCGGGGATCCACCACAGCAGCCGCCTTCGGCAATGTATCCGGCGGCAGATGGTGGTCGGTGATGATCAGGTCGATGCCCAATTCTGCGGCGTAATCCGCTTCGTCCACGGCAGAAATGCCATTGTCCACGGTCACGATCAGCTGACAGCCCTTGTCGTGGATGGAGCGGATCGCGTTTTTGGAAAGGCCGTAACCATCGCCCTCGCGGCTGGGCAGCATACACTTGACGGTCGCTCCCATGCCCTTGAGATGCTGGTACAAAAGGGCCGTAGCGGTCACGCCGTCCACATCGTAATCGCCGAACACCACGATGGTCTCCCCGTCATCGATGGCCCGCCAGATGCGCTCACAGGCCTTCTGCATATCGGTCAGCAAAAACGGGTCGCTCAGCTCTTCCTCACCGGCCAGCAGGGTCAGCGCGTCGGTGGGGTCGGTGACGCCGCGGGCCGTCAGAACGCCCGCCAGCAGGGCGTTTTCCTTTTGCTGAGCAGCAAGCACGGCCTTGTATTTCTGTTCGCTCCAAGGTTCCCCCTCCTGCGCATTGTATTCCAGTTCTTCAGCTGCCTGCTCCGCAATGGCTGCGGTCAGTTCCCGCAGGGCAGCGCGGTCAAGGTTTTTCAGCTCCCATGCACGGTAGGTCATTGAAAATCCCCTCCCGTCAGCCCATCGCTGGCCAGCATACCCTGCAATGCGGCGATCTCCGAGGAGACATCCATGGCAACATCCGAGAGCAGCGTATCATACAGGGTGTCGTACGCCTGATTCAGCGTGTGAAGGATGCCCGCGATATCGCGGCGGATGGTCTCGGCGTTTTCGCCCTGCTGGCCCTGCACGTCGTTGTAGGTGTGCAGCAGCTTGAGGGTGGTGGGGATATAGTATTCCGCAAAGCGGCGGGCCTTGGGCAGGCTTTCCGGGTGTGCCTCCAGCCAGTCGCAGATGGCGGTGGTGGTGGTCTGCATATGGTCCAGCTCTTCGCGGCCCTGCACATCCTGCATCAGCTGTTTTTCCTGCTGCAGCACGACGGCAAAGCGGCGGGCCGTTTCAAGATTAAGCGGCACATCGTCTGTTTTTTCCTTTACCGGTTCCGGCTGCGGCTCTCTGGGGGCCGCTGCGGCCTCCTGCGCGGCGCGGTAATCTTCCGCCGTCAGATAGAGTTTTTCCGTTTTTTCGTCCACCCATGCGCTCAGCCAGCCATTGCGGATGAATCTGCGCACCCACTTGAGGGCCCGGGTCTTTTTCTCGTCTACGGCTTCCAGCGGCAGGCCCTTTTTGCAGTCAAAGCCTTCCGCCGCCTCGGCCAGACGGAGCAGCGTCTTGCTGGCCTTCAGGCGGGACGCACCTGCAGTGATCATCACACCAAAACCACATGCCAGCAAGGTAAAGATGCCGCCGCAGAATTCCAGGGCTGTTATAGCCGCTTCGGTAAGCAGCTCGCCGCCCACAACGTACTGGGCAACGTCCTGCACCCAGATGGGGGTAGCCGCTGCTGCCACGCCAAGGCAGCTGATACCAACGATGCCAAAGGTGGCCGCAAAGGTGATGCCCACAGCCAGCAGGGTGCAGCCTGCACTATGGCGTTTTTTGGCGCTGATACGGATACTTTCCACCGGGGTCGGCTCCGGTTTTGCAAAAATCTGCCGGAACCAGCCGGGCATTCCGGCGGCCTGCGGGGCGCGGTACTCTTCGTTCAGGCCCTGTTCCTTTTGTTCCGGTGCGCCGCTGTGCGCATTCCGGCGGCTGCGGAAAGCCTTTGCCGCCTCGTTGATGCCATAGTTCGCGGCATCCACCGCAGCACGGCCCACGCCATAGGCGCGGTTGCCAATGTCCTCGCCTCTGCCCTCAAAGCCATGGGCAAACGCATCGGACATGGTATCGCCAAAGGCGCGCAGCTGGGATTCCAGCTCCTGCTGCACCTGACGGCCATCGGTCTGTTTTTTTGTATCGTTTTCACGATCGTTCATCAAAATTTTCTCACCCTTCTGCCGGTGCATACCGGCTGATGATGGCGCGGGCCACCCGCAGGCCATCCACGGCGGCGCTCATGATGCCGCCCGCATATCCGGCACCCTCGCCGCAGGGATACAGGCCTGCCAGCTGAGAGCACTCAAAATTATCTTCCCGTTTCAGCCGCACCGGGCTGCTGGTGCGGGTCTCAAGGCCGGTCAGAATGGCCTCCGGTGCGGTGTAGCCTGCAATTTTGCGCTCGTAGGCGCGCAGGCCTGCCCGCAGCGTATCGGCCAGCTCCCCGGGCAGCAGTGCACCCAGATCTGCGGCTGTCACACCGCGGTCGTAGGTAGGCTGCACACGGCCGATGTTCAGCTGACCGCGCCCTTCCAGAAAGCTCTGGATATTTTCAGCCGGGGCAGCATACTCCCCTGCGCTGCGCCCGGCGGCGTAGGCTCTGGCTTCCAGCTCCCGCTGGAATGCGATGGCCCGGCGCGGGTCGTCCCCAAAATCTTTGCCGCCCACGCTCACCACCACAGCCGCGTTGGCGTTTTTGCCGCTGCGGGCGTGGTAGCTCATGCCGTTGGTGACAACACAGCCTTTCTCGCTGGCCGATGCCACCACCTGCCCGCCGGGGCACATACAGAAGGTGTACACACACCGCTCCCCCACATGCTGGGAAAGCTGGTACTCGCCCCGCGGCAGGGCCGGGTGCCCGGCAGCTTCGTGATACAGGCTTTTTTCGATCTCGCTCTGCAGGTGTTCGGCGCGGAATCCCACGCTGAAGGGCTTGCACTCCAGCACAAAGCCGCCATCCATCAGCATCCCGAAGGTGTCCCGGGCCGAGTGGCCCACTGCAAACACCAGCGCTTCGCAGGCAAAGGTACCGCTGGTGGTAAAAATACCGGTGAGCGCGCCATTTTTCTGTTCAAAGCCGGTCAGGGCCGTGTTGAAGTGCACCTCGCCGCCCAGAGCTTCAATTTCCTTGCGGATGGAGGTAATGACGCCGCGCAGCAGGTCGGTGCCCACATGGGGCTTCTGCTTCCAGGCGATCTCCTCCGGCGCACCGTGCTGCAGGAACACCTCGGTGACAAAACCGCACAGCTCATCGCCGATGCGGGTGGTCAGCTTGCCGTCCGAAAAAGTACCGGCACCGCCCTCGCCAAATTGAATGTTCGCATTCACATCCAGCTCACCGGTGGCAGAGAAGTGCTCCACCGCCTTTACGCGCTCGTCCAGCGCCGGGCCGCGCTCCAGCACAATGGGCCGGTAGCCCTGCCGGGCCAGCAGCAGCGCCGCGAACAGGCCCGCCGGGCCAAGGCCGCACACCACAGGCCGGTGCGCCAGCGGAAGCGTGCCATTCTGCACCGAAAGATCCACCTTTTTCTGCAGCGATGCATCGCCGCAGCGGGCAGCAAACGCTGCTTCTTCGGCAGGCTCTTTCAGGGTGACGGCCACCGTGTACACCAGCTTGGGCTGACCATGGCGGGCATCCACCGAGAGCTTTGCTACGCCCAGATGCTGCACCTTTCCGCGCGGGATGCGGGCAGCGTGCAGGGCTTTTTCAAATGCCTGCGGCTCTCCGGCAGAGAGCGGCAGACGGATGTTGCGAACCAGAATCATAGTATCGTGTGTTCCTTTTTTCAGTTGCTGTCGATGCGGCACTGCAGCACATAGCTGCCCAGCGCAAAGATCTTGCCGTTGGAGGGCACATACAGGCGGCAGGCGATGTTCTGCTCGCCCGTTGCCACCGAGAAGTCCTCTGCATCGATCTCAATGACCACCTGCTCCGGGGTCAGGGACGCCATGGCGGCCTTGGGCCCGCAGAGAGTCACGTTCATCAGGCGTTCGGTCTGCACCGTCAGCTGATAGGTAGGCGGCAGGTTGACCACCTGCACACAGGTGTTGGGCAGGTTCATGGTCTTGGTCTCCAGAGCGGAGCAGTCAAAGCTGACTGTGATGGTGGAGATGTTATCCAGCAGGTAGATGTCCGTGGGCAGGTCGATAGGCAGCTCGTAGCTCTTGTTCAGCGTAAAGGTGGAAAGGTCGATGCTGCCAATGGGCAACGTGGACAGCATATCGATCTTAGCCTCCGGGCCGGCCACCTTGAGCTGCTTGCGGCTGAGCGCGTATACCAGCACCGAATCATCAAAATCGCGCGGTGCATTGATGAAATTCACATTCACCGGCAGGGTGGCCATCTTGTACACCTGCAGGGTGACGTCCACACTGTTTTCTTCCAGCTCCGTGTACTCAAACTTGACCTCCCTGCCGCCGGAGGTGTAGAAGCGCAGCGGCGTGCTCAGTGTGACTGACTCGGTCAGCTCCCCGCTGTAGGTCACCTCTGCAGTACAGGTAACGGCCTTGTCCAGCTCACTGCTGGGGCCGGAAAGGGTGATGTTCTCCTTGGAAACATCGGTGCTGTAGAGGATATAGCCATCCGCAATGGTCAGGTAGTTGGTGGTAACGGTAACGGGCAGGGTCTTTTCCTCCACCACGTCGAACACCACGTCCACCGTGTTATCATTGCCTTCCATGGTCACGGTAACACCGTTCAGCAGGCCGTTGGCACCGCGCACCAGCAGGCGCAGGGTCTTTTCGCCGCTGTCGCGCACGCTGGAAAAATCCGGGTAGACCACAAAATCGGAAGCGGTCAGGCCGCCGATGGTGTAGCCGTCACCGGAGATCTTCAGGTTTACGGTCTTGTCCTGTGTGCTGACGATGCTCAGGCCCCGGGAGGTGTAAGCAGCGGAATCGTAGGTATAATCCACCGGCACATTGTAAATGGTGTTGGTGGTGCCGGGCTGGACGATGATCGTGACCACCATCCATGCAACGATGGCACCCAGCACCGAAAGTGCCAGCCGGATACGGCGGTCGTCCAGAATGTTTTTCTTATGGGCGACCGCCGGCTTTGCGCCGTTTTTCTTGTTGGGTTCGTTGTTCATTGCGCATCGTCCTCCTTCTGGCTGACCCATTTCCACAGACGGTCCAGCTGACCGCGCCAGCCGCTGACCGTCGTCTTTTCGGCAGCGGTCTCCTTGGGGATCATCTCGTCCACCAGACGGGTATACAGGGTCTGGCGGTCAAAGTGGCGGATCAGCACACCGTTTTTCGCCATGGAAATGATGCCGGTCTCCTCGCTGACCACGATAGCAATGGCGTCGGAATTTTCGGCAATGCCAAGGCAGGCACGGTGGCGGGTGCCCATATCCTTGCCGAGATCCAGATTATTGGAAAGCGGCAGCACACAGCCCGCCGCTTTGATGCGGCCGTTCTCAATGATGGCGGCACCGTCGTGCAGAGGCGTGCCCTCATAGAAGATGGTGCCCAGCACCTCCAGATTGACGGCGCTGTTCACCGGCGTGCCGGTGCGCACGATCTCCGAAAGGTTCGTGTGGCGTTCCAGCACGATCAGCGCGCCGGTCTTGGTCTCCGAAAAGCGCTCGGCGGCGTCGCAGATGGCAATGATGGCACTGCGCCATGCGCCCTTGAGGCTGGGATCGTTGTAGCGGCCTTTGACATTGAACAGCTTGGCAGCCCACTGGTCGGTCTGGCCCATGCGCTCCAGCGCACGGCGGATCTCCGGCTGGAACAGCACCACCAGGGTCAGCAGGCCCACCTGCAGCAGTGAGTTCAGCAGCCATGTGACGGTACGCATGTTCAGCGTTTCCGCCACCAGATAGACTGCCATCACCAGCAGCGCACCCTTGAACAGCTGACCGGCACGGGTGCGGTTGACAATGCCCAGCAGCTGGTAGATCAGGAAGGAAATGATGATGATATCCAGCAGATCGACCAGCTTGAAGGTCTGGAAATTTGCAATGATCGCGTTCAGAGTCATTGGTACACGCTCCCGTTTACAGTGTTTCGATCAGGGCAACGGCATGGGCGGCAATGCCCAGCCCCTCGCCGGTAAAGCCCAGATGTTCCTCGGTGGTAGCCTTCACGCTCACAGCGTCCACCGGCAGGCCGAAGGCGTCGGCCAGATTCCGGCGCATGGCCGGGATGTGCGGTGCCAGCTTGGGCCGCTGACACAGCAGCGTTGCGTCGATATTTTCAATGCGGAAGCCATGCTCCTTTAAAATTTCAGCCACACGGCGGGCCAGCTTCAGGCTGTCTGCGCCGGAGTAGGCAGGGTCATTGTCCGGGAAATGCTGGCCGATATCGCCCAGCGCCGCTGCGCCCAGTACTGCATCCATCACAGCATGGGCCAGCACATCGGCGTCCGAGTGGCCCAGCAGGCCCTTTTCAAAGGGCACTTCCACGCCGCCCAGGATCAGCTTGCGGCCTTCCACCAGACGGTGCACGTCATAACCATGTCCAATGCGCATTTTATGTTCCTCTTTCTGTTCCGGGCGGGGCAGGTCCTCGCGGGTGGTGATCTTCAGATTCGCGTAATCGCCCTGCGTCAGCTGCACGGGGCGCCCGGTCAGCTCGAACAGGCTGCAGTCGTCCGTGACAAGGCGGGCTTTTTCGGCGTCCAGCTCTTCCAGCGCTGCCAGATAGGCTGCGCGGTCAAAGCACTGCGGCGTCTGTACCGCATACAGGGTGCTGCGGTCCGGGGTGGCATGTACAAAGCAGCTCTCCGGCACCGTCTTGCCGCTGCCCCGCACTGCCGCCTTGATGGTATCCTTCACCGGCACGGCAGGCGCTGCGGCACCGCATCGGGCTGCAGCTTCCAGCGCAGCAGTGATGAGCTGCTGGCTGACGAAAGGCCGGGCCGCGTCGTGCACAGCCACAAGCGCACCGGAAGCTGCCAGCACACCGTTTTTCGCGCTTTCTGCGCGGGTGGCACCGCCCGCCACAACGCATACAGGCTTTGCGCAGTCTGCGGCCTGCTGCTGGGCAAAGGCACGGTTACTGCCTGCCACCAGAATGATCTCGTCCACCAGCGGACACTGCGCAAATGCGCGGATGCTGCGATGCAGCACCGTCTCCCCGCCCAGATCAAAGCTGAGCTTGTCAAAGCCCATGCGTGTGGAAGACCCCGCCGCCACCAGTACTGCAGATACTCTCTTTTCCAATTTTTTCACCTGCCCGATTCCTATAGTAAGCCATATTTTATTATAGCGTATAACTTCTCAAACTGCAACCGATAATCTGCAGCAAAAATGCCCCTCTGCACAGGGCAGAGGGGCACAAACTTGTTCTTGATGGAATTTACTTCAGGATCGGCTCGATGGCAGCAGCCAGAGCATCTTTCTGTGCCTGTGCTTCTGCCAGATCCTTGCCCAGCGTGGTGAAGTAGGTCTTGATCTTCGGCTCGGTGCCGGAGGGACGCACCACAACGGTAGCGCCGTTTTCCAGACTGTAGATCAGCACGTTTGCTGCAGGCAGGCCGGTCTCCTCGGGCTTCTTGTAGTCCGTCACCTTGACCACCTTATGACCGGCCAGCTCGGCGGGCGGTTCATCGCGCAGCTTCTGCATGATGGAAGCCATCTTCTCCATGCCGGTCAGGCCGGGGAACTCGAAGCTGTCCACCTTGTTCAGGTAGCGGCCATACTGCTTATAGATCTCTTCCAGACGCTGCTTGATGGAGGAACCGATGCTGCGGTAGTAAGCGGCCATTTCGCAGATCAGCATGGAGCCGATGACGGCATCCTTATCGCGCACATAGGGGCCGGCCAGATAGCCGTAGCTTTCCTCAAAACCGAAGATGAAGCGGTCCACCTCACCTGCAGCTTCCAGATTTGCGATCTGGTCGCCGATCCACTTGAAGCCGGTCAGCACGCTGCGCATCTCCACGCCGTAATGTGCGGCAATGGCGTCGGCCAGCGGAGTGGACACGATGGACTTGACTGCCACCGGATTCTTGGGCATGGTGCCCTTTTCAATGCGGCCTGCGCAGATGTAGTCCAGCAGCAGAGCGCCCATTTCGTTGCCGGATACCAGCTCATAGCTGCCATCCGGGCACTTCATGGCGATGCCCACGCGGTCGGCATCGGGGTCGGTGGCCAGCATCAGGTCTGCACCGGTCTTGGTGGCCAGATCCAGACCCAGCTTCAGGGCCTCAAAGATCTCGGGGTTGGGGTAGGAGCAGGTGGTGAAGTAGCCGTTGGGATACTCCTGCTCGGGCACGATGGTGATGTCGGTGATGCCCATATCGTTCAGCACGTGGGTGACCGGCACCAGACCGGAGCCGTTCAGCGGGCTGTACACCAGCTTCAGGCCGGCAGTCTTGCACAGGCCCGGGCGCACCTGACGAGCCTCAATGGCGTCGTACAGAGCCTTTTTGCAGTCATCGCCCACAAAGCGGATCAGACCCTGCTCCACGCCCTCGGCAAAGGAAATGTACTTTGCACCGGTGAGCACATCGGTCTTCTGGATCTCGTCGTAGACGATGGCAGCAGCGTCATCGGTCATCTGGCAGCCGTCCGGGCCGTAGGCCTTGTAGCCGTTGTACTTGGCCGGGTTGTGGGATGCCGTGACCATGATACCGGCGTTGCACTGGTAGTAACGGGTAGCAAAGCTCAGGGCAGGCACAGGCATCAGGGCATCATAAATGCGCACCTTGATGCCGTTTGCAGCCAGAACGCCTGCGGCAGTCTTGGCAAAAACATCGCTCTTCAGACGGCTGTCGTAGCTGATGGCCACGGTCTGGGTGCCCTTCTGGATCTTGACCCAGTTTGCCAGACCCTGCGTAGCCTGACGGACGACATAAATATTCATACGGTTGGTGCCAGCGCCCAGAACGCCGCGCAGACCAGCCGTGCCAAACTTCAGAGCCACCGCAAAGCGGTCCTTGATCTCTTCGTCATTTCCCTCGATCTTGGCCAGTTCCGGCTTCAGATCTGCGTCTTCCAGATCGGCAGCCATCCAGCGCTTATATTCATCCAAATACATCTTGCACACCTTACCTTTTGTAAATTTTTCCGCAAAAAGAAACAGGTTTAACAAAACCTACTTATAATATAAACTCTCCGCGTCCATGTGTCAATTGCGTAATCTGCTACAAGATTTGCTGTTTAAAACCGGCATATGGCACAAAAATCCAAATTATCGCCTGCAAAGTCCGGGATCGTCCCGGCTGTGCCAGCATTTTCCAGCAGCTCATAGCTCTGGCCCACGTCTGCCAGCACCTCCAGCCACTGCTCCAGACCCACGCTGTTTTCGCACAGGTAGCGCAGCAGCTGCATGGCCCGGGCAAAGCTGCCCTCGGGCAGACGCACCGCACTGCAGCGCACCTGGCCATCCTGCTCGTGCCGCAGCTCCATCACCACGCCCTGTGCGGACAAAGCTCCGCAATAGACAAGGCTGTGGGCATGCTGCAGCCCCTCCAGCTCCGAATATGTATGGATATAGCGGCAGTATTCGTTGTTCATCATGGAAAAAATCTCTCCTCTCTATCGCATTGACATCTTTCCTGCCCTTTACTATAATGAATCCAGACGTATTTTTGTGTCGAAGTTTGGCATTTTTGTCCATTATTTTCCACTTTTGCCAATTCTTTTCCGTTTTGTCACTCATTGGAGCGAGGGAGAGCACCATGTATTCTGTCACCCGAAGCTTTGGTCTGAAGGGTCTGAACGGCTTTGCCGTAGCGGTAGAAGCCGATGTCTCCGGCGGTCTGCCCGCATTTTCCATCGTAGGCCTGCCGGATTCCGCTGTGCGCGAAAGTGCAGACCGCGTGCGTGCCGCCATCAAGAATCTGGGGTTCAAGTTCCCGGACCGGCGCATCACCATCAATCTGGCTCCGGCCGATGTCCGCAAGACCGGCCCGGTGTATGATCTGCCCCTGCTGCTTGCGCTTCTTATTTCCAGCGGCCAGCTGGAGACCGTCCCGTCGGATGCTGCCTTTCTGGGCGAGCTGGCGTTGGACGGCACCCTGCGGCCGGTATCCGGCGTTCTGCCCATGGCTCTGGCCGCTGCCGAAAGCGGCATCCGCGCCCTGTATGTCCCCGCCGAGAACGCCGCAGAAGCTGCCGAGGCCTGCGCCGATGGAATGGCGGTCTACCCCGCCCACACAGCCCGTGAGGTAGTGGATGCGCTAAAGGGAATCTCGTCCCTGTCCCCTGCCGCCGCCGTGCCTTTTGATCCGGCAGAAGCCTGGGCACAGGTGCCGGATTTTGCGGACGTACTGGGCCAGTCTCTGGCGCGGCGTGCCATGGTCATTGCCGCTTCCGGCGGACACAACGTTTTGCTGATCGGCGCACCCGGCACCGGCAAATCCATGCTTGCAAAGCGCCTGCCCGGCATCCTGCCGCCGCTCACCCGGGAGGAAGCCGTGGAGACCACCAAGATCTACTCCATTGCGGGCCAGCTGCCGCAGGGACATGGGCTCGTCTCTGTACGCCCCTTCCGCAGCCCGCACCACTCAGCCAGTGCCGCAGCGCTGGCTGGCGGCGGTGCGCAGTTCCGGCCCGGCGAGTGCAGCCTTGCTAACTGCGGCGTGCTGTTTCTGGACGAGCTCCCGGAGTTTTCCCGCGAGAGTCTGGAAGTCCTGCGCCAGCCTTTGGAGGATGGTCAGATCACGGTCAGCCGCGCGGCAGGCAGCGCCACCTATCCCAGCCATTTCCAGCTGGTGGCAGCCATGAACCCCTGCAAATGCGGCTACTACGGTCATCCCACCCGGCAGTGCACCTGCTCACCCAGTGCCGTGCGGCAGTACCGCAGCCGGGTGTCCGGTCCGCTGCTGGATCGTATCGACCTGTGCGTAGAGATGGACCCCATCGCCTTTGACGAGCTGCACACATCGGCTCCCTCCGAGAGCAGCGCCGACCTGCGCAAACAGGTGCTTGCCGCCCGGGCCATTCAGGCAAAGCGCTATGCCGCCCCGGGTTTTGAGGGCGTGCTCTGCAACGCCCAGCTCACCGCCGGGCAGGTGCGGCGCGTCTGCCGCATGACCCCCGCCGCCGAGCGGCTGCTGCGTGCTTCCTACGACGCTTTGGGCCTTTCCGCCCGCGCCCATGACCGCATCCTGCGGGTGGCCCGCACGGTGGCCGATCTGGCAGGCAAACAGCTGCTGGATGAGGACTGTGTGCTGGAAGCCCTGCAGTACCGGGCACAGGAAAAAGTGGAAGTATAAAAGCCTTTCCGTCTTTGCTTCGCAGATCCGCCTTCCCCGAAAAGGGAAGGGTTTGTGCAGCTTACCGTTACGCGCAAAAAAGCCATCTGTATCTTTCCAAATGCTCAATACGAGCAGAAGATCACAGATGGCTTTTTGTTATCGCTTTTTAGAATCTGCGCCACGTATCCGGCAGGAACAGCACCAGCATCGGGAAGATCTCCAGACGGCCGGCCAGCATGTCGAAGATCATCACCAGCTTTGCAGGGTTCGTAAAGCTGCCAAAGTTCATCATGGGGCCCACCTGCGCAAGGCCCGGGCCGATGTTGTTCAAAGTAGCTGCAATGGCTGTGAAGTTCGTCACCATATCAAAGCCATCCAGACTGATGAGCAGGAAGGATACCACGAAGATGAAGAAATACGCGCCCATAAACACATTGGTGGTGCGGATGGTCTCGTGGTTGAGCAGCTTGCCGTCCATGCGGACGGGGGCCACCACCTGCGGGTGCAGTGCCTGCTTGAGCTCCTTGCCCAAGGTCTTGCCCAGAATGAGGAGGCGGCTCACCTTGATGCCGCCGCCGGTGCTGCCTGCGCAGGCACCAATGAACATGAGCACCACCAGAATTTCTTTGGAGAGGGTGGGCCACAGGTCAAAGTCACAGCTGGAAAAGCCAGTGGTCGTGATGATGGAACCCACCTGAAAGGCTGCCTGACGCAGCGCTTCGCCAAAGTTGTTGTAGATGCTGTAGATGTTGGCCGTGATGAGACCCACCGCTGCCAGGATCACCACAAAGTAGCCGCGCACCTCCTCGCTGATGACGCGGTTGAATTTGCGCAGCAGCAGCAGGAAGTAGGCATTGAAGTTGACGCCGAACAGGATCATGAAAATGGTCACGACCCACTGGATGTAGGGAGAAAAGCTGGTAAAGCTGTCATTCTTGAAGCCGAAGCCGCCGGTGCCCGCCGTGCCGAAGGCCGTGAGCATGGACTCAAACAGCGGCATGCCGCCCAGCATCAGGAATACCAGCTCCAGCACGGTGAGTGCAAAATAGATGCCGTACAGGATCTTTGCGGTAGACTGCACCTTGGGCACCAGCTTATCCACCTGAGGGCCGGGGCTTTCCGCCTTCATCAGGTTGACGTGGGAACCGCCGGTCAGGGGCAGCAGCGAGAGCAGGAACACCAGAACGCCCATGCCGCCGATCCAGTGGGTGAAGCTGCGCCAGAACAGGATGCCCTTGGGCAGATCCTCTACCCCGGGCAGGATGCTGGCACCGGTGGTGGTAAAGCCGGACACCGTCTCAAACAGGGCGTCCACCGGGTTCGGGATGCAGCCCGTCACCACAAACGGAACGGCACCCACGATGGAAATGACGATCCAGCTCAGCGAGGTAGCAGCAAAGCCCTCCCGCATATAGAATACCTTGCTTTGGGGCTTGATGCCGCGCAGGGCGTAGCCGATGGCGGCGCTGACTGCCGCTGTGATCAGAAACACGCCCAGCACGAACCATTCGCCGTAGAATCCGCTGGCCGCTGCGGGCAGCAGCAGCAGCGCGCCTTCGATCATCAGCACATAGCCCAGCAGACGGAAAACGATCGCATAATTCATAGTCTGCCTCCGTCAACCCTCTGCGCCCTTATCCAGAATATCGCGCAGATCATGCAGGCCATGCTCCAGCGTGACCACGATCACGTTATCGCCCACTTGGATCTGGTCGCCGCCGCGCGGGATCAGGATCTGATGGCCGCGGGTGATGCAGCACAGCAGCAGGTTCTTTTTCAGGTGCAGCTGGCTCAGGGGGACACCCGTGGCAGCGCTTTCCTCGTGGACGGTAAATTCCAGCGCTTCCACGCGGTCGTCCAGAATGCGGTACAGCGTCTTGATGTTGCTGCCCGCTTCGTTCTGCAGTGCACGCACATACTGCACGATGTAATCGCAGGTCATGTACTTGGGGTAGACCACGCTGCCCAGATCCAGACCGGCCAGAATATCATCGAACTCCAGACGGTTGACTTTGGTGACCAGCTTGCCCTTGGAGTGCTTTTTGGCAAACAGGGTCAGCAGCACGTTTTCTTCGTCGATGTTGGTCAGGGCCACAAAAGCTTCGGTGGACTCCATGCCTTCGGACAGCAGGAATTCGCGGTTGGAGCCGTCCTCGTTCAGGATCTGTGCGCCGGGCAGCTGTTCTGCCAGCTCCATGCAGCGGGCAGGGTCGCGCTCCACGATGCGCACCCGCACATGGTTTTCCAGCAATTCCTGACTCAGGTAGAAGGCAATGGCACCGCCGCCCACGATGAAGGCATTGCGCACCGGGCGCACCGGCAGATGGATGCGCTGGAAGAACTCGTGGGCCTTTTCCTGTGTAGCAAGGAAGGTGACCTGATCGCCGTTCTGCAGCACAAAGTTGCCGTTCGGGATGATGACGCCGCCACTGCGCTCCACAGCACACACCAGAATATCGCTCTTCAGGCGGGTGGGGATCTCGCGGATGGCCACGCCGTCCAGCCCCTGCTCTGCAGTGAGTGCAAACTTGATCAGCCGCACACGGCCGTCTGCAAAGGTGTCGATCTTGCTTGCGCCCGGGAAGCGCAGCAGATGGGAGATCTCCTTTGCTGCAGCCATTTCCGGATTGATGATGGCCGAAATGCCGATCTGCTTTTTGATAAAGTCCAGCTCATGGCTGTAGGACGGGTTACGCACACGGGCGATTGCATGGCAGTGGCCCGCCTTTTTGGCAAACATGCAGCACAGCAGATTCAGCTCATCGGAGCCGGTCACGGCAATGAACACATCCGCATCTTCAATGCCGGCCTCTGCCAGCGTGGTGATTGAGGAACCGTTGCCCACGATACCCAGCACATCATAGCTTTCAGTCAGGTGCTCCACACGCGCTTTGTTGGTATCCACAATGGTCACATTATGGTCTTCCTCACTGAGCTGCCGCGCCAGCGCAGTGCCAACCTTGCCGCCGCCCACCAGAATGATCTTCATAACAAGTCCTTTCTCTTTCCGCGTCCCTTCTGCCGGGACAGCACAAGTCCATCATAGTATAGCATATCTCCTGCCAAAGTTCCACTGTTTTCCATGTTATGCAACAAAACCTGCCAAATGACGCAAAAAAGCCCCGGGAGATACCGTCCCGGAAGCTTTTATTTCATTTAATAGCGCGCCACGCCGTCCTTCGTTACAAGGGCATACACCAGCGGGGCTTCCTCCGGCTTCTCAGGGCCGTATCCAAGGCCGCTGCGGTACTCGGCTGCAGCAGCCTCAAACTTGTCTGCTGCGCCGTAGAAGGTAGCCAGACTCTCGCCCTTCTTTACGTAGTCGCCGCGCTTTTTATGCAGGGTGATGCCAGCTGCAAAGTCCAGCGGGTCGCCCTTTTTCTGTCGGCCCGCACCCAGCAGCACGCTGGCAGAGCCAATTTTCTCGGCATCGTTCGCCACAATGTAACCGTCCTGCTCTGCCAGCAGCTCAAAGCTTGCCGCAGGCTGCTCAAACAGGCTGTAGTCGTCCAGCACGCGGGTATCGCCGCCCTGCGCCGCAAACATCTCCTTGCACTTTGCAAAGGCAGAGCCGTCGGCGATCGCCGCCTCGGCCATGGCGCGGCACTCGGCAGGAGTGCCCTTATCGGCCAGCACCAGCATGTTCGCCGCCAGCTGCAGGCAGACCTCGGTCAGGTCGGCGGGGCCATGGCCCTTGAGCACATCCATGCTTTCCATGACCTCCAGACTGTTGCCGATGTTATGGCCCAGCGGGGTGTCCATATCAGTGATCATGGCGGCAACGCGGCGTCCATGGTGGGTACCGATGGAGACCATCAGCTTGGCCAGCTCAATGCTCTGGTCTACCGTCTTCATAAAAGCTCCAGTGCCGGTGGTCACATCCAGCAGGATGGCATCCGAGCCGGAAGCCAGCTTTTTGGACATGATGCTGGACGCGATGAGCGGGATGCAGCTGACGGTCGCGGTCACATCCCGCAGGGCATACATCTTTTTATCGGCAATGGCAATTCCCTCGCTCTGACCAATGACCGACAGGCCGATCCTGTTCACCTGCGCAAAGAACTCCTCCTGCGAGAGGGCGGTTCTGGTGCCGGGCACGCTCTCCATCTTATCGATGGTGCCGCCGGTATGGCCAAGACCCCGGCCGCTCATCTTGGCGATCTTCACGCCGCAGGCTGCGACGATCGGTGCAATGACCAGCGTGGTCTTGTCACCCACGCCGCCAGTGGAGTGCTTGTCCACCTTGATGCCCGGAATGGGCGAAAGATCCACCATCACACCGCTGTGAGCCATCACATCGGTCAGCTCTGCGGTTTCTTCATCGGTCATGCCGCGCAGATAGACAGCCATCATCCATGCAGCCATCTGGTAGTCGGTCACTTCTCCGCTGACATAGCCATTGACGATCTGCTCCAGCTCCTCACGGCTGTGCGTACCGCCGTCACGCTTTTTTGCAATCAGATCATAAACGCGCATTGTATCACGCTCCTCGTTTTTTCAATAGTACGACATTGTAAGATATAGTATAGCAAAATTCCAAACAAAAGCAAGTATTATTCTGTAAATTTTGCCCAATTTTAAGCCAAAAAGGGCGCAGCCGCCCGAAAAAGCAGCTGCGCCCTTGTTTTGGGATCACGAGTTGTCGTTTTAGCGGGATCCCTTGTCGTAGGGGATGCCCTCTGCCTTGGGTGCCATGCTGTTCTTGGAGGTAAATGCAAGAATGATCATGGACGCCACGAACGGCATCATGTTGTAGATGTTGCTGGACCAGTGCAGCTGTGCCAGGAAGGTGGAGTCTGCAATGTTTGCCAGACTCTTGAACACGGCAAAGAACATGGCTGCGCCAAAGATGTTGAAGGGCTTCCACTGGCCAAAGATCATAACAGCCATGGCCAGGAAGCCTGCACCGGCCACACCCACCTCAAAGTTCCAGGTCTGCACCGGGGGCACGATGTAGGCCATGCCGCCGATCGCACCCAGTGCACCGGAAATGACAACACCGGCATAGCGCATCTTGTAGACGTTGATGCCCACAGAGTCCGCTGCCTGCGGATGCTCGCCGCAGGCACGCAGACGCAGGCCAAAGCGGGTCTTGTACAGCACCACATAGCTGATGATCAGCAGAATGATGCCCAGCGGCACAAAAATGCTCAGCTCCAGCCCGCCGATGCTGAACAGGAAGGGCTTGTTGGTGTAGTTCAGCTTTGCACTGCCGCTATCGCTGAAATACTTGGCAATGACCACCGCGATGGCCGTGGCCAGCAGGTTCAGGGCCGTGCCGCCGATGGTCTGATCCGCCTTCAGGTTGATGGAGGCAAAGGCCAGCAGCAGACTGTACACCATACCGGCCAGTGCCGCCACCAGAACAGAGATCAGCACCACGAGGAAGACCGGCATTTCGGCAGGCAGCAAGGTCAGGGTGAGAACACCCGCCACACCGCCAATGACCATGATGCCCTCCAGTGCGATGTTGATGATGCCGGAGTGCTCACTGAACATACCGCCCAGTGCCACCAGCATCAGAACGATGCCATACAGCAGCGTATATTTGATCAGAAGCAGCATATCACTTGCCCTCCTTTTCGGTTGCAGATTTTGCAGGAGCAGCAGGCTCTGCGTTCACGTTGGTCTTGTCGGCATTCCTGAACAGCAGTGCGTGGATCCTGCCGCGGAACAGCATGGAGAATGCGCACAGGTAGATGA
>OHTA01000779.1_pt1 | contig 19224 bp, 19 predicted proteins | sample 1578851 | NCBI WGS metagenome assembly OHTA01 (sample SAMEA3879578, study PRJEB24766) | human gut metagenome | biome: human-associated habitat; feature: feces | place: USA | collected 1985/1987 | reverse complement strand
GTCGCACGCCTATCTTTTCACCGGCACGCGCGGCACGGGCAAGACGACCTGCGCCAAAATACTTGCGCGCGCGGTCAACTGCGAGCATCCGGAAAACGGCAACCCCTGCAACCGCTGCCCGAGCTGCCTTGGCATCGAGAGCGGGCGGCTGCTCGACGTGGTCGAGCTGGACGCGGCGTCGAACAACGGCGTGGACAGCGTGCGCGCGCTGCGTGACGAGGCCATCTATTCGCCCGCGCAGGTAAAAAAACGCGTGTATATCGTCGACGAAGTCCACATGCTTTCGACGCCCGCGTTCAACGCACTGCTCAAGATCTTGGAGGAGCCGCCCGAGCATCTGATGTTCATTCTGGCGACAACGGAGCTGCACAAGGTGCCCGCCACCATTCTCTCCCGGTGCCAGCGCTACTCTTTTAAACGCATTCTCCCCAAGGACATCGCCCAGCGGCTGACCTATGTGGCCGGTCAGGATCACATTGACCTGACGGCGGACGGTGCCGAGTTGCTGAGCCGTCTGGCAGACGGCGCTCTGCGGGACGGCCTGAGCCTTCTGGATCAATGTGCTGCCGCAGGCGGCACAGTGGACAGCCGGGCGGTGCTGGAGGTGTTGGGTCTGGCAGGCAATCTGCAAACTGCCCAGCTCATGCGGCACATTCTGGACCGGAATGCCCAGGCGGCGCTGCTGCTGCTGAACGAGCTGTACGCCGGGGGCAAGGATGTAGGCGCTGTATTGGGTGAACTTTCTACCCTGACCCGGGATCTGCTGCTGCGAAAAACCGCCCCGGAGGGCGGTGCAGCGCTGCTGTCCGGCGGATTTGACAGCGCTACGCTGGACCAACTGGGCAAGGATGTCCCCTCCAACCGTTTTCTCTATCTGGCCTCCACCTTGCAAAAGGCTGCGGCTGATCTTTATTACAGCGCCGACCGCCGCACCGATGCGGAGCTTTGTCTCCTGCGGCTGTGCGACGAAAGTCTCTGCGGCGATCTCACCGCCTTGGAAAACCGGATCACCCGGTTAGAGGACGCAGCGGCCCGCGGCGCGGTGATCTCCGCCGCCGTGAACCAAAGCGTCTCTGCCGCAAAGGCGATCGGGGCAGCACCGGTGTCTCAGGCCCCTGCAAAGCCCGCGTCCAAGCCTGTGGAACCACCGCCTGCGGAGGCCCCGCCCCCTTGGGACGAGCCGCCGCTGCCGGAGGAGCCGCCCATGCGGGAGGAACCCGGTGAACGGGTCTTTGACATTCCCGAGGACGCCATTCCTGTCCGGCCCGCACAGCCCAAGGCCGTCCCGGTCAAGCCTGCAGCCTCCATCCCCTCAGCACCGAAGCCCCAGACGGCCATTCACAGCGCTGCGCCCGTCAGCGGTGACTGGTGGAAGGCTCTGTCCGAAAACTGCAAGGGTCAGATCCCTCCCATGTACCGGGCGTTTCTGGACCTGTGCGGCGGCGTGTTGGAGGGCGATCAGCTAACGGTGTTTGCACCCGATGAGATCACTCTGAACCGTTTGGACAATGACCGGGTACGGGGCGTTTTGTCCGCCGAGGCGGAAAAGGTCTCCGGCCAGCCGGTGCGGCTGCTGCTCCGGGAGGGAGAGCCGCCAAAGCCGTCCCCGGAGGAAAATCTGAAGCAGCTGCTGCAATTCGGCAGTCAGTTTGACAATATTGAAATCAAATAAAAGGAGAAATTTACTATGGGTTACAGTGCACGCCGCGGCTTCACCAACGGCAAAATTTCCGGAGCCGCCCGTCAGGCGGAGCTTCAGCAGAAGATCGCCGCTATGCAGGAGAAAATGACTGAAGCACAGGACGCCGTTGAGGCGCAGGAGTTCACCGCCAGCGTAGGCGGCGGTGTTGTGGAGGCCAAGGTCAACGGCAAGAAGGAGGTCCTCTCCGTCACCATCAAGCCGGAGGCCGTGGACCCCGAGGATGTGGAGATGCTGCAGGATCTGGTGGTCTCCGCCGTTAACGAGGCACTGCGTCAGGCCAATGACGCCATGGAGAATAGCATGAACGGCGTCACCGGCGGTCTGGACCTCAGCAGCTTCGGCCTGTAAGGGAGATCACAAAAGAGCGGAGCGAATGCTCCGCTCTTTTTGGAATACGCCCATTTAAAACCCCAAAAGGAGGACCCATGAAAAAACGAATCTTGGCAGCAGCCTTATGTCTGGCCCTTCTGTCCGGCTGCGGTGCCCGCCCTCCGCTGGATCTGCCGGATGCGGAGTCAGACCGTGCCGTGATCGCCTACGTTCCGCTGGATGACCGGCCTGACAACGTGGGCCGGGTGGAATATCTGGCGGAAAGTCTGGGGTATGTCCTGAATATGCCAGAGGAATGGATGTTCAAAACACTGCTGGATGGGCAGATGGAGGACTATTACGCCGAAAACGGTCTGGAAACACAATCCTGGACCGGGCAAAGCGGCTATCCCGGCCTCCTGTACGATTGGGTGCTGGAACAGGAGACATCAGGCTGTGACCGTTACCTTCTCTCCGTGGACCAGCTGCTCTACGGCGGACTGGTGGCCTCCCGTCTGGCGAAAACCACCACAGAGCGTGACGGCGTGCCGTGGCCTCTGACAGATTTGCTGGAAAGCCTGCTGTCCGCTTTGGCGGAGGACCCCAACAACGAGGTCTGGCTGCTGGACAGCGTTATGCGGCTGGCCCCCACCGTGGGCTACGCCGGCGGCACGCTGGAATACTACAACGCCATGCGGACCATCGGCGCGGCACCCCGGAAAACCCTCACCGGGGACGAATTGACGCTGGAAAATATTCGCGCCACCTACGATACGGACGCCGACGGCCACGATCTGCTGTGCTTTGAGGACAGCGCGATGTACGATGCCGCCCTCCGCTACACGGAGCACCGGATCAACAAGCTGACCCTCAGCGGAGAACTGTTGGAAACCGTCAGCCGGATCGGCGGCGACCGGTTCCATGTGCTCATTGGCATTGACGATTCCTCCTCCGAGGACTGCATCCAAAAAAATGAGATCGCCTATTTACAGGCTCGTCTGCGGGCAGGCGATGTCATCCTTTCCGGTGTAGATGATCTGGCTGATGAAAGAAGGACAGATTGTGCAACAGGGAAATCTGGATGATATGATTGCTTCTATGCAGGAAAATGTGTATGCGTGTGAAGTATCACAGGCAGACGCAACAAAAATGATGAAACAGTTCAAAGTGTCAAATATGAAGTCGGAGAGAGGAATGGTGGAACTGCGTATTATTGCTGATAGACCGCCAATTCCTGAAGCCTGCGTGGTAGAGCCAACACTAGAAGATGTGTTTCTGTATTACTTTGGAGAAAAGGGTGGTGAGACAGAATGATACGTTATGAAATCAAGAAGATTTTTTCTAAAACCATCTGCAGGATATCTATGATTGTGCTGCTACTTTCACTTATTATATCCTGCTATTTTGCAATTACAAATATCACTTACATTGATGAACAAGGGGTATCGCATACAGGAATAGCAGCAGCTAGAGATCTACGAACAGAAAAGCAGAAATGGGAAGGCACTTTGGACGAAGAAGCCTTGCAGAAAGTTTTGGATGAATATAGAAAGATAAATGAAGAATACCCAATTCGTCAAGGAGATTACACAGCCAATATGCTGCATGATTCCAAAGTGCAGGGCATTTCAGAAATCAAAGATATGATTAATATCGGATTTTGTGAGTTCCGAGATTTCAACTATTATCGTATTGATTCTGTATCAAAAGATGAAGTTGGTAAGCTATATGAGAATAGGGTAAAAAGTTTAGAAAAATGGCTAGGTTCTGAAGATGCAGAAGGGTTATTTGATGAAAATGAGAAAGCCTTTTTGCTTGAAAGATATGGGCAGCTAAAAGCTCCATTATATTATGAGGATTATGATGGATGGAGGTCAGTACTACACTATGCTCAAACTATTGTAATGTTAGTCATGCTTGTATCTGCATTTTTGGTATCTGGTATTTTCTCAAATGAATTTAGCTGGAAGGCAGATTCCATATTTTTCTCGACAAAGTATGGAAGGGATAAAGGAACGAAAGCCAAACTTACAGCAGGGCTTATTGTGGTAACGGCTATTTATTGGCTGTTTATTGCTTTATATTCCATCATTGTATTAGGGGTTCTCGGATTTGGTGGTGGAAATGTAATGATACAAACTGGATTTTGGTATTGGAAGTCCTTTTACAATATTACTTATGTGCAACTGTATGTACTTACCATTTCAGCCGGTTATATTGGAACATTGTTTTGTATGTTACTGTCTATGCTTATATCTGCGAAAACACATACAGCAGTAGTGGCGGTTACTATTCCATTTGTTATTTTGTTTTTACCATTATTCTTGTCGAATTTCCACTTCTTAGAAGGTGTACTTGGATTATTCCCAGACCAATTATTGCAGATTAATGAGATTATAAATCTTTTCAATTTGTATCAAATAGGTGGGAAGGTTGTTGGTTCGATTCCGATTATGATGGTAATATATCCTATTTTATGCGTGGTGCTATTGCCGATTATTTATTATATATATCATAAAACGGAGATAAAATAGATGAAACGTAAAAAGAGAGGCCATCTAAAAAAGATGGCTCTGTTGATGTTTCTGCTCTTGGTCGCTTGTGTTGGGTATTTCTTGGTAGTGAATGGTGTCATTCATTATTCAAGTAAGTTAAAAAGTTTTGGGATAATAAAGCAAGAAGAACATAACACTGCAAGTGACAAGTATGGATGGGAGTTAATGCTGGTCAATCGTGATAATTATGTTCCTGATATTTATGAAATTGATTTTATGGAGCTAAGCAATGGACAGAAAATTGATTCCAGAATATACCCATATTTGCAGGAAATGTTTGATGATGCGAGGAATGCAGGTGTATATCCTTTTGTTAGGGAAGGATACCGAACCGCAGAGGAACAGCAACAGATTTTAGATGATAAAATAGCTGCTTATCGAAGTGAGGGATATACAAAGCACATGGCAGAAGAAACAGCAATGGAGTGGGTAGCGTTGCCGGGTACAAGTGAGCACCAACTTGGAATAGCAGTAGATATCAATGCAGATACCTCAAAGTGTTCTCGTGATGATGTTTACAACTGGTTACTTGAAAACTCTTATAAATATGGTTTTATCCAAAGATATCCGTCAGGAAAGACAAGCATTACGGGAGTTGCTAATGAACCGTGGCATTATCGCTATGTAGGAAAAGACGCGGCAGAGGCAATTCATCAGAGTGGAATGTGCTTGGAAGAGTATATTGATACATTGGATTAGTGGAGGGCCATAAGTAATAATATGAAATGAATTTGTATGAGCGTCCGGGATGGCATGATACCACTTCCGGGCGTATTTTAACTATATAAAAAACATGTCGAGAACAAACGATTCTAGGAGTAGATAATCATGTTGAAATACTTGGAAGAAAATAATAAAAAACTGAAAGAAGTGCATGTACCCTTGCAGAAGCATTAGTTCTTATGTTAGGATACTATCTAAGGAAAGTACCCATGACAGGGCGTTAAGCGTCCGGGGGACGCTTGTTTAGCACCGACCGAAACGAAGTGTAGACGTGGCGCCGATGACAGCTTATGAGATCATTTCGATTTTCATTGGGATATTAGCATTGCTGATGTCCTTTGGTAGCTTGATTGTAGCGTTGCTTGCCTTTCTCGATAAGAGAAACAAGCGAAAATAAAAATGCCTATCCTGTCTGATCCACAGGATAGGCGGTGTCCTTAAGGACATTCATTAACCTAAACTCGGAGCATCCACCTTTGGAGTGGGTGCTTTCTGTTTAATTAGATATTATCATCTTATGTCTGATAATTCAAGAGGTTTCACTAATTTGGAAAAAATTTTACAGTAAGGCGGTTAGTGCCTTTTTTGACAACCATATTGTCATCAAGCAGGTGTTGCTTGATTTCTTCGATATTTTCATTGATATGCTGCAAACTGTCAGCATACTCTTCTTCTGAATATTCATCTTTAGCATTTATCATATTTTCACGGATTTCCAGAGCTTTCATATAGGTACAGAGTTTTTTATTGATGAGGTTGTTCTTAAAGGACAGCTTAACAGTAGCGGGTTTGAAATTGCCCTCATCGTCCTTATCTGCCTCAAATTTCATATCGATCTGATCATCAAGTTTAAATAGTAATGATAATACATCAGAAACTGTTTCTATATCAAAATCCATGAAAATATTAATGCTGATGCCTAGTGCATTGGCAATCTTTAAAAGCTGGTCAGGCTTTGGATTACGGATTCCATATTCATATTTCTTTATTGTTGCGGAATTTATGCCGGACAACTGACCAAGCGTTTCCTGTGATATTCCACGCATATTGCGAAAGTATTTAATCTTTTCTCCAGTAGTCATAAAAATGCTCCTTTATGATTTGTTACCCCTATTCTATCACAATGGGACACATTTGTGTATATAAAGTTGATTTAATTACTTGACAGACACAAATGTGTACTATATAATACGGATAAATAAGGTCACAAAAGTGTACCGAAATAAAAACGGGAAGGAGAACACAATATGGAGAATACGATGAAGATGTATGTAACAGTAGATGAAGCAGCACAGATTCTTGGAGTATCAAGAGGATATGCTTACAAAATCATTCGTGGTCTTAATAATGAATTGAAAGAAAAAGGCTATCGAGTGATTTCAGGCAAGGTACCTACAAAGTATTTTGAAGAAAAGTTTTATGGTATGGCAGTTGGTTAATGGAGAGGAGATGATGATATGCCAGCTACACGAGATGGTAAAACATGGTGCTGCCAGTTCTATTATGAGGACTGGCAGGGTGTACGCCATAAAAAGAACAAAAGAGGCTTTAAGACAAAGGCAGAAGCAGAGGAGTGGGAGCGTAACTTCCGGCAACAGCAGAGAAAAGATTTGGATATTAACTTTGAGAATTTTGTTGAAAGCTATTTCGCTGATGTGGAGAACCGGCTTAGAGAAAGCACAATCAAGAATAAAAGATATGTGTTTGATTTGAAAGTTACACCATATTTCAAAAAGAAAAAGATGTGTGAGATTAAGACTTCAGATATCAGGGCTTGGCAGAATGAATTGATTAAGCAGGGGTACGCACCGACTTATCTTAAAAGTATTAATAACCAGTTGGCAGCACTATTCAATTATGCGGTCAGATATTATGACTTGAACGATAATCCTTGCAGGAAAGCAGGAAGTATCGGAAAAAGCAAGGCTGATGATATGGAGTTCTGGACAAAACAGGAGTTTAAGCAGTTTCTTTCGTCTATGGATAAGAAACCAGAGGCGGGAATGGGTTCCATTGACTTCTTTGCTGTGGCGAGGAGTGTGCTTCTGGTCGGCAGAATAGAGGGAGAACCTAATACAAGAGCAGTTGTTCAGATAAAGAATAATCTTCATTGCAATCTGATATTCAGGCATTAAGACAGAAATACAATGATTTGCAACAGAATAATGTTCAACTTGAAAAGCAACAGAATGAGCTTAAGAGGCATATAGAGCAGATGGTGCAGTCGGAGCAGTTATTACAGCGTGATGTAAGAAAGTATGATGAAGCACCGGAGTGGCAGTTGCCGGAAGCGGGAGCATTTGCAAGTGCTAAGTCATTTCGGGATAAGGTGGTTATACCATTTGTGAATAAGCTTAAAACACTGATAAAGAATCTGACAATCCAGTGTGTAAGGCTAAAAGAGGAAGTAATACAGCTTCGAAAGGAAAAGAAGAGATTGTCAGATGATGTGGAGTTTTACAAGGGCAAGATTAATGATATGAGTGATAGGACAGAGCTGTTGCAGGAAAAGGCTGATGATCTGGAGAGTGTGAAGAGATATGCCGGTGCAGAGCAGATTTATACGATTATTCGTAAGGTAAAGGAACAGGAGCGTACAGAACAGCAGATAAGGCGATATGACAAGTCTTATGGGACAAGATAATGGGAAGGATGGATTGAAGATAGTTACAGTGAATGTGGGAGATATACTTTATATTGGTATTATGGATGGAAAAGTAGTATAATAAAAAAGAATTTGAAAGCGAGTAATGAGAGTATTATGTGTAGAAATTGAAATGATTTTTAAACTTTTTGTGAGAGGTGTAATTATGTTCTATTTTATAAATTTTGATACGCCAACTAAATCCGAAAATTATGACAAAGGTGTCTTGTTTGAAAGATTGTGCAAAGACTTGTTAGATGCAAGTGGATATAATGATATAGAAATGAGGGTTAAAGCGAATAATCTTGAATATGATATTGTGGCTAATAATAAGGTTACAAATCAAAAGTTAATAGGAGAAGCTAAAGCTTGGGATAAAAAAATATCTTCGGAAATTATGGCATTTATAGCAAAAATGATGCATTTTTGGATAAAGGAACCCAATGATTGGGGGATTTTTATATCTATAAGTGATTTAACATCCGATGTGAAACAACAGGTAGATGATTTGGTAGATGCTGGGTATCATATTAGATATATAGTGGGGGATTCAATAATAGATGCTTTGGTTTCTCAAAAAAATTATTTGAGTGTAAAGCAAATTAGAGATATTTCTCAAAATAATATAAATTTAGGTAGTGGAGATGTGTATTTTTTAGTAAGTGATAGAGGGTATTATTATATTCAATTGCTTATTGAGGATGGGAAAACACTACCATCATATTTTGTTTGTTATGATATGTTTGGAAACTCTATAGAAGATGAGGATTTCATTTTGAGAGTTTCTAGCAAAATAGAATTGCTAAAAGAACTAAAATATTATAAACACGGAGAAAAAACTAAATATAGTGAAAGTGAAGTGGATAATTCATATTTAGGAGTTATGCATGGAGAAGGATGGTTTGATTACCAGTTTCCTGCTAACCCAGATAGGTTTATAGGACGAACTTCTTTGATTAATGCATTCAATGATTCTGTAAACGATGTAAAGAATGGAATTACAAGTACTAAAGTTATTGAAATATTAAGTCGTTCGGGAGTGGGTAAAAGTTCAATTTCTTTAAAACTTCAAAGATTATATAAAGAAAAAGGATTCTCAACTGCTATTGTAGATTCTAGAAATATACGGTCAGATATTGATATTTTGCAGATTTTTCAAATGTTAGTAAAAGATTTTAATTTTCATTGTAATTTGAATTGTGAGGTACCAAAAGAGAAAGAGCAGATTAATATTATAAGTAAATTAATAGATGAATTTAATACAGAAAATGGTAAAATGTCCTTGATTTTTTTAGACCAATTTGAAAGTGTTTTTGCTAGACCATCTGTTTATAATACACTTATTGATATAATATTGGAGTTTAATGTTAAGTTTAAAAGTTTTATTTTTGTTATAGCTCGTAAAAATGATCAGCCAACAACTTATGATGAGTCATCATTGATTGATTTGAATCGATTGAAGAGCATTTCTAAGCCAATTGTCCTACAAGATTTTAAGACAGAAGAAGCGATAGAATTGATAAGCCATATAAATGATGAAATAGGAACATCTCTAATTAAGCCATTAAAAGAACAAGTATTAGAGATATCAAATGGCTTTCCTTGGCTATTAAAAAAATATTGTGCACATATAATAAAACTTGTTAGAAGTGGTGAAAAACAAAAGAATATTGTTCAATCAGGAATGCAGTTAGAAGACTTATTTAACGAAGATATTCTAGCATTGGATGAAGCTATTAGGGAGTTCTTTTATAGATTAATTGCATATTTGCCATCTACATATGCAGAATTATCTGAAATTTTTACAGATGAGGATTTATCAATTAAATTAAAAATATTGCAGAATGATTATAGATTAATAAGACTAACTGGTAGAACATATGATACTTATAATGATATTTTGAAAGAGTTTGTAAAAACTGGGCATGTAAACTTGTCAAGAAGATATCTTATTCGTTACACTCCAAATACTGTTTTAAATTTGTATAAAATTATTGTAAGTAAGAATTTATGTAATGTAGATCAGATTGTTGAAAATTCTCGGGTTAAGAAAACGAGTATTATAAATATATTGGGAGAATTAAAAAAATTGAAATTTATTGAAGGGTCTAATAATAATTTTTCACTTAATCCATATGCCTATCAATACTATACAGAAAATAATATTGTAAAATATTTAGCTAATATATTAATGGATAATACTTTGATTAAAAAAATACTTTTGGAATTGGAGAAAAATAAGAAATTAACTTTGAAACAAGTTAAAAATATATTAATAAATGAAATGCCGTTTATAGATGCAACAGATAAAATTTGGGAGCAATATAGTAAGGTTATGTGTAAATGGTTATCTGCTGCTACAATGGTTAATATGGATAAAAATAATACTATTTCAACGAATAACCTGGGAAGAGAAATTGGTGATTTTTTAAGTGATGAAATTTTTTTCCCAACGACGATGTTGGCACAAATTATCAAAGTAGTGGAACTATTGGCTGATAATAAAGAAGGTATGACAATTCAAGAACTAAAAAAATCGATGAAAAGATCAAGTTTAAATGGTCATCTAATAGATGCATGTTTTTTAGGTCTTGTTAGACCTATATCTAGAAGTGAATATGAAATAACACAAAACGGATTGGAGTTTCTTGGCAAGGAACCCAATGAAAAAAGAGCATATATTAGAGAAAAACTTTTGGGTTTAGAGTATGTCTGTCAGTATTTAGAACAAATTAAAACGACAAATAAGGAACCTTTAGAGGTGTTTACTAATATATTGGATGAAATGAAAGTAGATAAGTGGAACGAAGTAAGTATAAAATGGAAACATAAGCTGTTAAGAAATTGGTTAATATACTCTAAATTAGTAGTTGGAAAAACTCATAAAAAACAAGTTGATTGATGGCTCCATTTTGGCTCTAAAAATTTTAGATGAGGTACACAAAAATACAAAATAAGATGAATGTGAAGAATAAAACACACAAATGTGTACCAAGAAACAGCCAGATAAATCTTTCTGCCCAAGAGTTTGAATAATGTACAAGAGCCAAGAAATGCTGAATTTATGGCGCTTCTTGGCTCGTTTTTGGTTGCGTGACAATCAAATGACAATAATTTTGGGATTTTTGAGTGTGTGAATAAAAGTCTGTAAATGTGATCTTCTAGAGGAAATGTATTCATTATACAAAAAGAATCCGAAGATATTAGAGGAATTTCTACATATTGATATTGAACAATATATTGAGTTAATGCCAATGGACATACAAGAAGAATACAATATGCAAACGGAAAGGAAAAAATGGGATATGAATAAAAGAAATATGACAGTAAATATAAGTGGCGGACAAGTTAATATTGCAAAAGATAATGCAACGATAAATGCTATACAAAATAATGGGCTGGATGGAAATGAGTTTGAAACTATTATTCAAGCAATTAAAGATAATTTGTCAGGTTTAAAGAAAGAGGATGGCGATGAAATATTAGATGTATTGGAACAGGTAAAAGAGGAAATAGATAAAGAAAAACCGAAGAAAAGTCGTTTGCAGAATTGTTTAAAACTTATTGCACCGATGATTACTATTGCAAATGGTATTCCGGTATTGGCTACTAATTTGCAAAAGCTACATGATATTATTATTCAGTGCATAATGAATTTGTAGAAATAGATAGGGGTACTCTATGAGAAAAGACAGTGAAATATTTTTGAGAAAATGTTTACAATACAAGACAGAAATTGGAGAAGATTCATTTGAACTAAATATTACCTATTTTGGAGAGATTCCTAACATAGAAGTTGAAATCGATGAAATTATCAATGAATTAAAAAAACTTAAATGTATATCTAAGAAAAGTGAAATTATAGGAGAAACAATACAGATATATCTAACCTTGGATGGAATAACCTATTTTAGTAAACAGAAGATAAATGAAAATGGGATTACGATAAATTTTAACGGTGATCAGATAAATGTTGTTACAGATAATGGACGAATAGACGCTAAGAACTATGAAAAAGATATTGATAATATTCCTAAAACCATAGTGGTTGAAGGAAACAAGAATAGTAGAGAGGCTTCATCTGGTGAATCAGGAGATCAATTGTTTTGGTTAGGATTAATAGGGATGTTAGTTCTTACAGTGTTTTATTTGGATTATCGCATTAAAGTACAATTATGTTTGGTGCTTGCGTCGATAATTATAGAAGTTGCTACTGTTGGGGCATATTATAATAGCAGGAAAGCACAGGTGATATATGGAAAGAATATAAAAGAAATGTTATATTTCAATATGGTAGGAATAATATGTATTCCGCTTTTGATAGGAATTATCAATATGCCTTTATATACATCAAAAATAGATTTAGATGACTTTAAGAAAATCGTTGATATGGATGGAATAATTAAGGCGTTTTTAAATTCTGAATATGCATATTATGCCTTTTTTCAAATGGTGGGAATGATATTGCTGGCATTTTTCATGTTCTATATAGTTTGTTCGGACTTTTATATTATCGCAATAACTAATATTGTAATTGGTAAAAAAGGAAAATGGTTTTGGTACAGTTTATTTAAATTGACATATAAAAGAGGAAAAGATTGGAAAATTCATGTGTCGATAGGCATATTATTTTTAGTTATGTGCATTTTGTGTGTTATTGGAATTGTTCCTTACATAATAGATGTGCTAAGTAATATTAATGCAAACAATCTTTCAAAAATTTAGACGGGGAAGTACGGAAGTATAACATTACGAAAGTTGGTGATATTATGACTGATAAAATCACGAATAGATATTTATGAAATTGCATTAGTTAAGGATTGTGGCATGTCTGAATGGAAAATATATTTTTTTGGTGGTCATTTGGATTCTTATATAATTAAAAAATAAAAAGCCCAATTTGAATAAAGTACAATTAATTCGTAAATACAGGAGTAAAACATATGAAAGCAGGTATAGCATTTGAAATATTGGTAAAAAGAATTCTAATTAGTGTTGGTTTTTGTGAAGTGCAATCCGATGGTACATATATATATGATGGTTCTTCTGGGCAAATGCTACAGGGGTTAGGAGAAGCACATAATGCAGATGTGCTTCTTGAACCCCCCGTGCAAACACCATTTCTTAACAAGATAAGGTTACTCGTGGAATGCAAAGATTATAAAAGAAAAGTTGGTTTGGATGTGGTGCGGGACGCATTGGGATTACGAGAAGATGTTAACCATTTTGAACTTGTAGATGCAAATGAATTGTTGTCTAGAAAAACTCAAAGACGTCAAGGAATAATTAATTTCCACGAAAGATATTCTTATCAAGTTGCTATTGCGTCAATGAGTGGCTATTCTATTCAGGCACAAAAATTTGCAGCAACACACAGGATTCCTTTAATAGAATTTGATAAAATGGGGTTTTGGGCTGATTTTAGAAGTGTATTACATGATATATCTAATAATGATTCGTTGTCTTATGAAGAACAAAAAGCAAGGATTATTGGATTTGCAGATAATATAGGAAGAAGGATGGCGGTAGCTATTACAAATTCTGGACAAATTATATTTTTGCATAGAGAAATAGGAGAAACAACGAAGTTTTCAGAAAACTATGATTTGTTTTGGGTTAGTAAACGACTTCCGTGGAAAATGATATCGGGAGGATGCCAATATTGTTTTCAGTTACCGGAAAGTATTATGGAACAGTGGTTAGCGAATGTAACAAATGAATTTGAGATGAGAAAAGAGGCAATCAATTGTAAAGAAGAATATTTATCTAATATGTTGGTGTATTACAAAGAGAATGAGAAACCAGCAGTAAGTATGATTTCTATTAATCAACATAGATTGAAAGAAGCAAAGGAGAGATTAAAGAATAGTGAACAATAATATTTCTGAATAGTGAATTAGAAATATTATTCTCGCCGACATACGTATGGTATCGGCAAGAATAATTTGAGAGTTAATTTAATTCATTCATTGCGTCCACATAATCCTGTAATCCGTTTTCTTTCATTGCCAGCTTGGCATACAACAGAGGGGCTTCCTCTGCCAATCGGTAAAGATATACAATATCAGTCGGATCATCAAAGATAACAGAGTAATTACATTCCTTGCAACAGATAACAAGAATGGTGTTTTTGCCAGTATTGACGATAATGGAGTCTGTGGTGGGTTCGTACATACCAAACTGGAAATTAAGATTGTTGTTCATGGCAGTCTCCTTCCCACAGATATTTTGCACCATCTAGCAGATCGATAATAACCGTAAGCATATTGATGTATTCGGTCTGTAATTCCTTAATGTCTTCCGAAGAAGGTAGTGTATGGGAAGTGTTGGTTGCAGTAAATGCCTTCTGTATTTCAAGTAATTGCAGATACAACGCATTTACAGTTTGCACCAAAGGATATATAGTTTCTTTCTTGCCAACAACGCAGATGTGGTTGTAGATGCAGGAACGGACGAAGTAATCTTTCTTCATCATTCCGCTGGCAAGAATACGGGCTTCTATTTGTTTTCGTTCAGCGTCAGTGATTCTGAAGCTGATGGTTGGATTTTTATGTTGATTGTTCATGGTAATGCTCCTTTCGTTTTGGCTGTGGCAACAGTCTTAATAGATAACCTGACAGCCACAGGAATTTATTTATTAATGAGTGTGATTCTGGGATGGATTATTCTAATGTTGAAGAAAAGTTTGGCATAGATATTGCTGAACAGTTTTTAGATTTTATAGCTGTAAATAATGGAATAAACACAAATATGTATAAAGAAATTCTATGTAATATGGGATATGGTTATGGGAATTATGATGCATATGATATTGCCGATGATAAAATGGAAGTCTTGATAAAGAATAATATCATAGAAATGAAAGAAGAAAGTTTGGAATATATCAGAAATTATTATAGGAAATATATTGAATTATATATAGATGAAAATGTGGAAGAATATTTAAACATTATTTCATCGAAGAATTTTAGCTATAATGAAGCTTTGTATGGGTTGGATAAAAAAGAAATAGACGATAATCAAAAAATAAAGATTTTAAGTTTAACAGCAAAGCCGGTATCAATTATAGGTAAGAGATATTCTAGCACTATTGTTGATTATATTCTTAATAATAATTTTGATGAACATGATGAAAAGGAATTATATCAAAACTTTTCAAGATATGACAAAGATATTCAATCGTCAATATATAAAGTGGCAGAATCTCGAATAGACAACATCATTGCTGATGAATATATAGTTCTTGATGATGAGTTGCTGTCTGCGATATTGTCAAATAGTAGGTGTAACATTGCTGATAAAATTCAGTTATGGGCTAAGGCAATTCCGAATTTAACAGAAGAAACATGCAAAAAACATTTTGATGAAATGGGATTTCCTGAGCTTAAAGCTATTTTTACAAAACGTAACAATTATACTAAAGCATATGAAAATAATAGCAATATAACAGACATTTTAGATGAGCTAAAGAAAAACACATGGATTTTTGATTATTACCTAAATAGTGATGGTGATGGCTATATTGTAGTTAAAAATCCGACTAAAGGAAGAAATCATTAATTGTATCATTTAATAGATAAAGAAGGAGTGAATTCATGGACATAAATCAACTAATCGGTGAAGCCACAGATTATGACAAGAAGCTTGCACTTGAAGAAAAGAAACCCAAAAGCTGGTGCAAGAGTATAAGTGCATTTGCAAATTGCTATGGTGGTAAGCTGGTATTTGGTGTGGCAAATGATGATGCGTTGGTTGGTCTTTCGGATGCTGAAGGAGATGGACAACTTATTGCGTTTATGCGTATAGGAAATGAAAGTGTTCCGGCAACTCCTTCACAGCTAAGAGAATTGGTGCTTCGTGGTAGCGGCGAAAGTTACGATAGTCTGAAATCAAGATATGATTTTGATAATATGTCCTTTACAAAATTAAAATCAGTATATAAACAGAGAACAGGTAATACATTTGAAGATACAGATTATGAATCTTTTGGGCTGATTGATGAAAAAGGAAATCTAACGAATGCTGGAGCACTTCTGGCAGATGAAACACCGGTACGTCATTCCAGATTGTTTTGTACAAGATGGAATGGACTTACTAAAGCCTCAGGAATAGTGGATGCACTTGATGATAAGGAATATACTGGCAGTCTTGTCACATTGTTGCAGGCGGGAACTGATTTTGTGAGAAATAATTCTAAGAAAGCATGGCGTAAGGTTGGTGACGGAAGAATTGAAATGCCTGATTATCCGGATAGAGCAGTGCTTGAAGGTGTAGTAAATGCATTGATTCATAGAAACTATATGGAGATAGGTAGTGAAGTTCATATAGATATGTTTGATGACAGAATTGAAATATATTCACCTGGCGGAATGGTAAGTGGGATATCTTTAGAAGGAAAGGATTTGTTAAAAATCCCGTCAAAGAGAAGAAATCCGATATTAGCTGATATATTCAGCCGTTTAAAATATATGGAGCGTAGAGGTAGTGGATTTAAGAAGATATTGGCAGATTATGAGGGACAAGTAGAATTTGATGAAACCAAGATGCCAGTCTTTGAGGCAGATAATGATGATTTTACATTGATTTTGTATAATTTGAATTATGGTTCTAATTATGCAACACAGGTGAATGAAAATGTCATAGAAATTTCGGAAGAAAAAATTAAGAAGATAATGCCAGAGTATTCTAAGAAGAAGCATGCTAAAGCATGTGAAATCCTAAAAATGATTTTGGAAAACCCGAATATATCTATTGATGAATTAAGAATAGCCTTAGATGTCACAGATAGAACAATTGCTAGATATATATCAGAATTAAAGGATAAAGGTATCATAGAACGAAAAGGTCCAGATAATGGTGGAGAATGGAAAATTAAGTAAGTGAATGACAGTAAATATGGCACTTATTCTGGTGTCCTAGCTGGCATTCAAGAATATTTTGAAGATAGTCTCATGAGATTTTAGATTTGGTGATAATGTAGGTTTAAGACAAGTATCGATGTGTGGAAGTCAGAAAGATGGGGAACCACTAAATTGATTGAAGATACAAATTTTAATCGAGTGGCACTTTTGATGAGGATGCACCCGGAAACGGGTGCATTTTTGAAATTAGAAAACATACATTGTTTTTCGTGCATTTTTTGAATATAATAGATATTGTGATAGTGTTATGGAGGTGTAAAGGCAATGAAAAATAAATATAGACTATCATTTATGATTGTTTTAATAATCATGTTATTTATGTATATGATGGATATAGTTGAGATAACAGAAGAAACAAATTTTGCATTTACATTGGCGGCGTTAATACTAAGTGCTTCAATGGCTGTTGATACTTTTGCAAAGCAAAATCAAATTGCACAAGCAATTACATTTATTATGGAGATTTGTGCGTTATTAGTTATAGTTTTGTTCCCGAATTTAAAAAGTTTTATATTTTTGAAAAAATTGATGAGTATATTAGATACCAATGTCTTATTGTTGTTAGCACTTTTTTTTACATTTGCAGGACAATGGGCTACAGAAATAAAGATTAGAGACATTGAAAATGGAAAGGGGAAATAAGATGTATTCGAGCGATGAAAAGTATGAAGTAGTATTAAAGAGTGCCACACACATTAATATGTCTAATTGGCAGATAACAAAAACGTTAGATACTATGACGATGGTAAATAACAAATTTGTAATTCTATCTATAATAAATAATTTAATAAATGAGGGAGTGGAAAAGAAAGATATATTTGTAACTGACAAGTCGTTTTTAATTTCTACAAATTATAAAACATATTTTGAAAATGGAAATAAATTTTGGGGAAAACAAAAAGATATAGTAAAAATGTATAGCTTAGGACGTTTAATTTCGATGGAACCCAATGAAGATATTTTTAGAATGAATTGTCTTTTTGAATTTTATAAAAAAATTAATTCTATAACAAATAAAAATTTAAAATGCAGGATTAGAAGTATTTATTTAGCTGATAGTTATGATATTTTATTTAATGAATCTATAGAACAAGCTTATGAGATTTTATTAGAAGGTGCCAAGAATCAGGTTTGTGATGTATTTGAAAGACATATATCTCCAGATATTAATAAGAGAGATATGATAATTAAAACTCTTGAAAATCAAAAAGATTTATGTTTAGAAAGAAGTCGAAAAAAATTTAAAAAAATGATGACAGATAGTCGGAAAAAATTTATATATACATACAATCGTTTCGATAGACCAGTTGTAGGCGTTTATCATCCAGATGGACATTATATGGAAATTATTAATGCGGATCAAATGTATAAAAACGGGGAAGAATCTGATACACAGATTAAACTTAAGAGAATCACAAAAAATAGTCCTGTTGCAATAGCAATGTTGGTTACAGGACCAATGGTGGCTTTTCTTGGTTATTTGTTGTATAGAGAACATAATGTAAACAGTCAGATAGATACAGAAGATCTATTTGATATTCCGCAGAATGATGAAGGAGCAATTAATAATATTCTTGGTAGTGATGATGGGAATCTTTTAGACACAGATAATGTTAAAGAGGTTGATGCACAGGTAAAAGAAATGGCACATTATAATCTGAATAAACTAGAGATAGCAACAAATAAGCGAGTAGTGCATTTAGAAATGAATATGGAGAATGAGATTACTATGGAAACAAAGTAAAGGAGATATAGATATTTATATGTTCGGCACTAGAATCATATAAGAAAATAACTGCTTTTATAATAAAAATTGAACTAGAAAAAGTTTGAATGATGCATTAGAATGCCCAAAGCCTGTATTTATGCAGGCTCCGGCACATGCTTTATCAAAAGGTTACATTTGCGGGGGAAATAATGAGTTAGAGGTATACTAATGGATAATGTGGAAGTAAAACTTTACGGTGCGTTTACTATTGTAGGTGGTTAGTTATACTTTATAAGTGGGAAATGTTATTATTGAAAAAACCGCTGATTAACTGAAAAAGTTAGCTGTTGTAGTCAATAAGTCGTTGATTGATTCCAAAAAGTCGGTAATTGAATAGCATAAATATAATGAACCTTCAAAGGCAAATATTCTTATAGTGATTTCTTAAAAAACGAATATTCCAAAGTTAGTCTCAACAAAGTCTCACGAAATTTGAGACTGAGTGAGACTCTATGATATAGCAAAATGCGATAATACTGGCATTTTAAGGTGAATTATAAAGTTGTAGTCTCAAGTCAGTCTCATTTTTGGAATTGTTTGCTAAGACTAACATGAGACTGAGGAGGTTCAAAATCATGGACATAAGCAAAAAGGATTGGAAA
>OHTA01000768.1_pt1 | contig 19363 bp, 18 predicted proteins | sample 1578851 | NCBI WGS metagenome assembly OHTA01 (sample SAMEA3879578, study PRJEB24766) | human gut metagenome | biome: human-associated habitat; feature: feces | place: USA | collected 1985/1987 | reverse complement strand
TCGGTAAAGCAGTAACGACAGTTGCAAGAGCTAAGAAGCCCGTACACAATCGTTTCCATGTCTTTTTCATAAATCTAATGCTCCTTTCATTTTGGGTAATAAAATAGCCGTCCAATAAGAACGGCTGGAAATAGAAAAGGAACGTCATGTTAGGCGTTCCATAGTCTATAAGTTATTCAATTTTTTCTTGTTTCAATACTGATGTGCTGTACCATATCTTTGCATATCTAGGAAAACTTGCGTATCAAGGCTCATTCGTTAGTAGTAAATAAGTAGTAAATTGATGTGTTTGTTTCCTTGAAAATGCTGATAGATACTGTGTTTTAGCGGATAATCAGATTTTTATTGTGTTTTTATATTAAAAACCGGATATTTTTGTGTCCATTTATAAGCATACTTTTGATAAATTTCTTCATTACATACAATGCCGCTAATATCTGATTTTTTTACCAAAAAATCCAGTTCTTCCTCAGGCAGTTGTGGATTCAATACTACGCTTACTAGTTCCGAAATAGCAAGTGCAGTTACCGCAATACACCCAAATGGAGACATCGGTGTTAATACAAGTACACGGTCCTTTCTGTGCAGTATACTTTTCTGAAATTTTTGTATTAATAATTCACATTTTTGTCCAAAAGACCGATACGTTATATCTTTCTGTGTTCCATCTGATTTTATGTAAGTCAAAAAGACTTCTTCTGCTTTTTTTTCATCACATATATTGTATATTTTCTCAATAAACAGATTTCGTATCGCATTATCAGTTTTTTTATTTGACATCTTGTTACCCTTCCGTCACGCTGTCATCATAATCCTGTGTTACGCCAAGTTCACCATCTACATAAATTCCATCTGTTCCAATGTCATCAAATACAATTTCCTTTTCCTTGGTTTCCTCTGTATCCCGGATCAGCATAAAGGATGCCGACAATTCCGTACTATATGGATCCTTTTTTTGAAAATACATGTAAGAACTTCCATAAACTTGTACATGCCCTCCAAAACTGTATTTCCGATCATAGAAACGAGATGTAGAACCATCATACTCAAACCCTTCATAACTTACATTATTCCCAGTTTCATCTGTAACAAGCCCTAGTGAGTATTTTTCTTCATCTTTGTACCAATAAGAGATTTCGCTCTCCTGCTCTTGATATGTATAGTATTCTTCAGCAGACAGATTTCCTACATATACTAAAGATTGCTCAATTTGATTTTCCTTCATTTTCGCCAACTTTCCCAACTTAGAAACACCTCGTCCTCCCACTTTAGAATCAGACGTTTTTGTACCCAAGGAATATTCTGAAACTGAACCATCTGAGCAAAAAAATCCTATTCTTGATATCTCCTGATCCTTACCTATCAAATCATCATCTTTCAAATATCCAAAATAAGCAATAACATCCTTTTCAAATAATTCTGAAAACTTCATTGTGTTATCTACCGCATTAATTCCGCCATCATTTACATCCGTCTCATTTGCCCCGCCACATCCGGTCATCATAAGCATCATACTGCACATGATAGCAAGTACTGAAAAGATTCTTTTTTTCATATTCTTCAACTCCTTTTTCTCACCGTTATAAACCTAGTTATAAAGTTTCGCATTGGTAATCAGCATATAACTGTCGTAAAATCCCACTGTATCTTCATCTGAAACTGCTACAATTTTTACATACTTAGCATGATTAATAGAAACATCAAATGCAATTGCTTTTGTTTTATAATTCATCTTAGGTGATTGATAAATCAAAACACCATCTGCAATAATCTGAACCCACGTACCTATATCATCCAAAATATCACCATCGCGTATAATACTTCCAGACAATTTATTGTATTTCCCTGCTAAATAATATTCAATATATCTATTTCCACTTGTATTTGCCTCAACCTTAATCGGATTCGTAATCGAATTTCCCCAACGATCTTTTAATGTGCCTTTATACAGTACCTTCTAAAACAATCTTATCATCCTGCATTTTTGCCGAATTTATCTTTAATTCAAGTATTTTTTCCTTTCCGTTAGCATTAAAAAGATTTGTAATTTTTTTGCTTTTCACTTTACAAAGAAACTTGTCTCGATTTTTTGGTGTATTTCTATGATACTCATAGACTATTCCTTTGTTCTTTTTAAAGAAATTTTTGTACTGCTTTTCTGTAATCCATTTCCCATTTAATTGAGGTTTTCGCACTGTACATGAATCGTCGTACCAACGATATCCAATTTCGCCTATTTTCTTCAGTTTTCCCTGCTTATTGATGGCATACATGGAATTATTATTACTTGTTCCACCATCATAAAGTATCAGACATTTTTTGTTTGGCAGATAAGTCACATTCTGTTCCGCTTGTATTATCACACTATTTCTTTTCGTGATATTCGCTAATTCTTTTACTTTTCCATCTCTATATGTAAAAATACAATTTAACGATTTACTTTGCTCATGCACAAAACCCGTTAATAATTCCGGGACACCGTCCTTATTTATATCAAGAACGATAAAAGAATTATCTCTACTGGCATCTGTGGATTGTAAATATTTGGCATATGCTTGTTTTGCCTGTTGTGCTTTTGTTTTCGCATGAAGAGTTGTATTACACAAAACAATGCAAAAACCTGCAAGTATTACTAAAAATAGAATATGTTTTGTTTTTTTCATCATTTAAATTTCCTCCATCTTTCTTGTAACCAGGGGCGGGAACCGCCCCCGGTAAAGTTATTTATTAATTATAGACTTGGGCATCTGTAATCATCATGTCATGACTTCCCCATATATCGCCTGTAGAAACTGCCATTATCTTAATATATTTTGCATGGGAAATTTCAATATCAAATGGAATTGCTTTTGTCTTGTAATCCATTTTCGGTGATTCATAAATCTTAACTCCATCTGCATAAATCTGAACCCATGTAATTTCATCATCTTTCAATTCCTTTGAACGAACAATGTTTCCAGACAATTTGGAATATTCCCCTCCGAGATAATATTCAATGTAACGGTTTCCTCTATCATTTGCTTCAACTAAAATTGGATTTGTCACCACATTATCCCATCGGTCTGTTTTTGTTCCTTCATAATTTTCCGCACAACTACTATCAAACGGCGTTATATCCCACAAATTCTTCCACAGTTCCACATACTGATAGTGCAGTGTTGTATTTCCTACCCCGTCCTTTACACAAATTGTATAATATCCCGGTTCTGCTGCCTGAAATGTGGGTGCCGCACTATCTAATGCTGTATATACGGCCGGATTCGTATTATTCAAATATCCTTTGGCAAAACCCATATACGAAATTCCATTTGCGTCTGAAGCACTTGCCGTAACCGTTGCCACTTTATTTGACACAGTATAACCTGACTGTACATCCGGCAGATGTCTATCAATGCAGTTCACACTGATATTTCGGATGGTATACTTGTTCTTTTTGTTTTTAACCCGCACAGAATACCAGCCATTTGACGACGCGCTGAATTTTCTTGGCTTTGTTATGTTTTTGGCTTTTTTCCAATACTTATTCGCTGATTTTGTTACCTTCCCGGCACGCCATTTTATTTCTTTAATTTTGCTTCTCTTATTTAATTTAACGGCTACACTGACATTTCGATTGGTAGGGGTAACGATAGACGGAGTTAAACTAAAACCGGTTCCTTTTGCCTTTTTGGCGGCGTTTACCGGCATCGTCATTGCCAACATACCCGCTACTGCTGTTACTCCAAATAAAATCACTTGTTTTTTCATGTTTCTATCCTCCATTTTTACTTTTTTGCCCCATTTGGGTCAACTGCTGTTGCTTGGTTTTTATTTACTTCAATTGGAATCCATTTTCTTTTCCAATCAAAATTCACTACAGACTATTCTTCCTTTGATTCGCTATCGTAATCTTGCATTGTACTTGGTTCTCCATCTATATAAATTCCTTCTGTTCCAAGCTCATCAAATACAACTTCTTTATTTTTTGTCTCCTCTGTATCACGAATCAGCAAAAACTTATTTTCATTTTGAAACAGCATATAAGAACTCTGGTACACTTCGATATGCCCCATAAAATACACGTCGTCTTCCGCACTCGGATATCCTGCATATTCGTAAACAAAACCTTCTCGGGATACATAATTCCCTGTTTCATCCGTAATAAGATTAAAATGATACCACTTTTCTGATTTGCTATAAAATGCAACCTCACCTTCTTTTTCTTCATATGTACGTAACCCATCTGTATTTACCAACGACTTTAATATTTCGTCATCTTGCATTTTTGCAAATTTTCCCAATTCTCTGCCTCTATAGCAATCACTTCCAAGCCAATAAGTTGTTACCATTCCCTCTTTCCCATCAGTAGTAAAAATTTTCATTAAACTTATCTCACTATCTTTACCAATTGGATCATCCTCTTTACGAATTCCCGTATATACAATCACATCATCCTTAAATAATTCAGAAAAGCAAATGATATTATCATTGATTCCACCATCATTTACATCTTCTTCTCTGTTTGTATCACATCCTGTCGTTATCAATAATGTTAAACACATTACCAAAAAACATATCCAACTTTTTCTTTTCATATAATTTTCCTCCTTCTTTCCACTTTTTCCCATGCCCGCTTCCACTATAGCACATTTTGTTCTATAAATCAATAGTCCATTTTGTTCTGTGAGTATGAATTTTATTCCTACCTCTTTATAATAATAAAATATGCGGTGGAACATTATACAAATGGATTGGAGGCTTTGAGATGAAATTACAGCGTCTCCGTGACTTGCGGGAAGACCACGACCTTAAGCAAACGGATATCGCTGATTATTTACATATTAGTCAGCGAACTTATTCTCATTATGAAACAGACAGTAGAAGCATTCCTTTGGAACAATTGATCCGCCTTGCAATATATTATGAGACAAGTTTGGATTATCTTGCCAATCTTACGGATAATAAAAAACCTTATCCACACGGCAAACACGCGCCTAAAAAATAACAAAAACAGCCTGGAGTAACTTTGAGGGGTCACCTCACAAAATTGCTATTCCAAGCTGTTTTTTATATAAATGTAACTACCCATCAACTAAAATCTATCCCTATTCCTTCTCCTTTGGCAGCACCAGATTCGCGATGATTGCAATCAAAAATACCGTTGCCACACAGTTATCCGCGAAAACATTCTGCACGACGTCCGGGAAAATGGAGAAGATTTCCGGCACCTGCGTAAAGCCGATTCCCACGCTGAGCGAAAGAGCTGCGATCGTGATGTTGCGCTGGCTGAAGCCACAATTGCTGATCATCTGAAGACCACTGATCACGATATTTCCAAACATAATGATCGTACAGCCACCGAGAACAGCTTCCGGAAGTGTGTTAAGCAATGCACCGAAAATTGGGAATAATCCGGCGAGGATCATGATTCCCGCTCCGGTTGCGATTGTAAAACGGTTGATTACTTTTGTCATCGCGATCAATCCGACATTCTGGCTGAACGATGTGATCGGAAGACATCCAAACAGTGCGGAAAGAGAACTGATGTATCCGTCACAGGCGATCGAACCGGTGATCTCTTTATCCGTTACTTCACGGTTCAATGCCGATGCCGCAAGCGCAGATGTATCTCCGATCGTCTCCGTCGCAGAGACAAGGAAAATCAGGATGACCGTCACAATCGGTCCGACGTGAAATTCCGGGGTAAATGGCATAAAACGAGGGATTGCGATAACTCCGCATTCTTTCAATGCCGAAAAATCCACGATGCCCATGCATGCAGCTACGATATAACCAACGACAAGGCCAAATAAAACCGATAATTGTTTAAAATAGGATTTGGCAAAAATCTGAAAAAGCAGGCAGGAAAGCAATGTGATAAAGCCCAGCAACAGATTTTTCCAAGAGCCAAAATCCGAAGAACCGGAGCCTCCGCCAAACGATGTTGCGCCGACCGAAAGAAGGGAAAATCCAATTGAGGTAACGACACTTGCCGCCACGATCGGGGATACAATCTTTCTCCAGTATTTAGCAAAAAGTCCCAAGGTACCTTCGACAAGACCACCGACCAGTATCGCACCCACGACACTTCCGTAGCCGTATTCCGGTCCGATCACACAAAAGATACTCACGAAAGTAAAACTGATTCCCATTACGATGGGAAGACCGGATCCAATCTTCCAAAGAGGGAAGAGCTGGATCAGACTGCCGACACCCGCGATCATCATCGCACATTGGACAAGATTGGTCGTCTGTGCCGCAGACAGCCCACAGGCACCTGCAACGATCAAAATGGGAGCAATGTTCGCTACAAACATCGCCAATATATGCTGCAATCCAAACGGAATGGCTTTGCCGACCGGCACCTTACCATCCAGTTTGTAAATATTATCAATGCTTTTATCGTGATTCATCGTATTCTCCTCCAAAAAATCTATCGAAATGTAATCTCACCCGTCTTACTGTCCATCGCATCTACAATTGCCAAAGATTCCAGCTGAACCCCTTTTTCACGAATTCTCTTACCGCCCTCCTGGAACCCTTTTTCCACCGCGATACCGATTCCTTCAACCGTCGCTCCGGCACTCTGAACAAGATTGATCAACCCTTCCAGGGCACAGCCATTGGCAAGGAAATCGTCGATCAAAAGGATATGATCGTCCTTTCCGATATATTTTTTGGAAACGATAACATCGTAAACTTTCTTATGGGTAAATGATTCTATCTTTGTAGAATAAACATCTCCGTCAATGTTGATACTTTGCGATTTTTTGGCAAATACAACCGGTACATGAAAATGTTGTGCCACGATACAGGCGATGCCGATTCCGGATGCCTCAATCGTCAGAATCTTATTGATCGGCTTGTCCGCAAACAACCTTTTAAACTCTTTTCCCATCTCGTTAAACAGATCTGTGTCCATCTGATGATTTAAAAAACTGTCAACCTTTAATACATTGCCCTCTTTCACGATACCATCTTTTCGGATTCGTTCTTCTAATAATTTCATAATCTCTCTTCTCCATTCTGAAACTTTTCACTTTTGCAGGTCCCGGAGGCAAAAACGATATCTTACAGACACGATTCTGTCTCGCCCCAAATATCATGAAACTATTATACAAAAATAACCGCCATACGACAACCCTTTTATTCCTTTTTTTCCTGAATTATCGGTCTTAATTTCCGGATGCAGTAAGCATAAGCCGGAATCAGGAAAATATCCGCAAGAATCCAGGCAATCGGACTGGCGAGGCAGGCTGCCACAAAACCAAAGCGTGCTACAAATCCGAAACCGACGATACTTCGTCCAACCATCTCTGCCACACCCGCAAAGATAGCAAGTTTTCCAAACCCAAGTCCCTGAATGGCAAAACGAATAATATTGACAAGTGCCAGCGGGATAAAGAACAAACTATTGATGATCAAAAGTTTTGCTACATTCGCTATTATTTCTACTTCTGTAGAATCAACAAAAAGCAGGGCAAAACTCTTTCCAAATAAAATCATGACAACCGCTGCGACAACGCTGTAACCGGCTGCCACAAAACTGCATTGCACCATTCCTTTGGTGACACGATCCAGCTTTCCGGCACCCAGGTTCTGCCCGGCATACGTCGCCATCGTCGAGCCAAACGCATCAAACGGACAGCAAAAAAACATACTCAATTTTCCACCGGCTGTCATGGATGCGACAACGACAGACCCCAGTCCATTGACCGCCGTCTGCAGGATAACGCTTCCGATCGCGGTGATCGAATACTGCAGCCCCATCGGAATTCCCATGCCACAAAGTCTTGCCACAAAATTTCCACGCCATCTCCATTCCTCACCATGCACGCGGAGGATCGGGAACTTTTTGATCAGATAGATCAAGCAGCATACGCCGGAGATTGCCTGTGCCAGGACAGTTGCACCTGCCGCACCTGCCACACCAAGATGCATTCCGGCGATGGCGATGATATCGAAAGCAATATTTAACACGGACGAAATCACCAGAAAGATAAGCGGACTCTTGCTGTCACCGAGAGAACGCATAATACCGGAAAGCAGGTTATAAAGATACGTAACCGGTATTCCGATGAAAATAACGATAATATACGCATAGGATGCGTCAAGTATATCTTCCGGTGTATCCATCCACACTAAAATATTACGGCAGAGCAGGCTGACCGTAACCGTCATCACAACGGCAAAAATAATTGACAGCCAGACACTGTTTGCTACATAATAACGTAACTGTTTTTCATCTTTGGCTCCGAATTTCTGCGCAACCGGGATGGCAAATCCATTGCACACTCCCATACAGAAACCGATGATCATAAAATTTATCGAACCGGTGGCACCCACAGCCGCAAGAGCCGATGCGCCTAAAAATCGTCCAACGATAATCATATCAACCAAATTGTAAAACTGCTGAAACAACATTCCGAAAAAAAGCGGAATCGCAAAACCTAAGATCAAGCGGATCGGGGATCCCTTTGTCATGTCTTTCATGTGTGTGCCTCCTTTATTTTTCTAAATTGCTGTAACAGTATACAAAAAAATTTTTCGCTTGTAAAGAAAATTTCTCAATTTTATATTTATTTAATCTTTTTAATCCTTTTTAATCCTTTTGTTATTGAATTCTTATCGCCAGCTTTTTGGAAATACGTACCCTTCGCGGCTGGTTAACGTATCAAACCGATACCCTTTTTCCTTGATCATTTCAAGGATTTCCGGTAATACAGCCGCTGTATTTTTCATCGTGTTGGAATCATGGAGCAGGATAATAGGATTATCATATTTATCCAGATCTTTTTTTACATTTTGGTAGATGCTTGCCATCGGAACTCCCACAGCAACCGAATCCTCACCCGATACATTCCAGTCAAAACTCGTAATCTTCTTTTTTTGCAATTCTTCCATCAGATCATCCACGAGCGGACACACATAACCGTTGTTACTCCCCCACGGAAAACGATGCAGAGAAACCGGCTTTCCGATTACCTCCTCGATCCTCGTCTTGCATTTTTCAAAATCATTCCAGAAATACTCCTTATTGCAGTACATTTCCTCCTTTTTATGACAATACGTATGTACTCCGACACTGTGTCCCTCCTCAATCTCGCGCTTTACGATTTCCTCACGCTCTTCGGTAATTTCCTCGCCGATCAGAAAAAAGGTCGCCTTCGCATCATATTTCTTTAATGTATCCAAAATCCCCGGCGTAATCTCGCTGGGTCCGTCGTCAAATGTCACATAAGCGACTTTCTCTGCCGGCTTCGGTCCCGTTACCGTTACGTTTTCTACTTTTGTAGAACTATTTTTCTGCCATTGCCACCCGATCAGCACCAAAAGGGCTGCTACTCCAAAACCATACAATACTTGCTTCATATTCTTCGCCTCACATTTTGCAAAACTCTCCTATTATTAAAGTATGCAGAAATAAAAAAAACGTGAACAGAGCCACTCTGCTTAACGACTACAGAGCGGCTCCATTCAATTTATTTTTACAAAAGAATTCACAATTTAACCTTTTACAGATCCAAGTGCTACACCACGGATGATGAACTTCGATAAGCAGAGGTATACGATGATCAATGGAATGATCGCGATACCAAGTACCATATATACTTTACCTAAGTCAAAGTTACCATTTGCCTCGGCGTTGAGGCCGGCGATAACAAGTGGAAGTGTTGCATTTTTGCTGTTGGTATCCATCAACAGCTGTGGAAGGAAGTAGTTGTTCCAGGATGCTACAAACTGGAAGATCAACTGTACTGCCATTGCCGGTTTTAAGATTGGCATTGCCACAAAGTTAAAGATGTAAAATTCGTGTCCACCATCGATTCGACCGGCTTCTACGATCTCCATCGGCAGGGAACTCTCCATATACTGCTTGATAAAGAAGAATACACCCGGTGCCGCGAGAGTAGGGAAGATCAACGGAAGAAGATGATTGTACAATCCTACGGATTTTACAAGGTCTACATATCCAAGTGCAGATACCTGGGTAGGTACCATCAAGACAAACATGATGGCGATAAACGCTGCTTTTTTCAACCGGAAATCATACGCATATAAACCATATGCTGTGAGGGCTGCGATATATACACTTCCCACACAGGTAATGGTTGCGACGATAAAACTGTTTCCCATCGCCTGAATAACCGGTTTATTCGGATCATTTAACGCATTTTTCAAGTTCGTCATAAAGTTTGAACCGGGAATCAGGTTAAATGTACTTGTCAATGTCGCATGGTCTTTTGTCAGGTTGATCAAAAGAGTAACAAACGGGAAAAGTGCTATAACACAAACTAAGATCAGCACAACGTAAGCAACGATACGACGGAAAATCAAGATACGATGTCCGCGCTTTTCCTGTGCTGTCAATTCTGCACCTCCGACAATATCATCATGAACTGATGCCATATCGTCACGCTCCCTTCTTCGCATTTTTCAATGCTTTTTTCTGTGCTTTTTTATTTGCTCTCGCTTCTTTGTCATCATCACTTTCCATCAGTTTAAATAAGAAGATACCGATGATACCTGCTACAAAGAACAATACAACGGACTCTGTTGCAGCAAATCCGACGTCTGCGGAACCGCTGATTCCGTTACTGATGTCCATAACAACGGTCTTTGCAATCTCGTTTGGTCCACCATTTTTCACCAAAAGGTTAGGAATATCGAACATCTGCAAACCACCGATCATGGAAGTTACCATTACATATAACATAATCGGCTTCAACATAGGAAGCGTAATTTTCTTAAACTGTTGTCCTGCACTGGCTCCATCAATGGAAGATGCTTCATACAGTGCCGGGTCAATTCCCATGATACCTGCCATCAAAAGAATTGTCGTATTTCCTGTCCACATAATAAAGTTAATAAATGCGATCAGAAGACGGATACTCCACTCATCTTCCAGGAAATTAAATGCTGTGCCAAATAACTGGTTTACCGGACCGGTTACTGCAAACAATGTTGCAAACAATACGGCTACGGACGATGCCATCAACATATTTGGCAGATACAAAATAACTTTTACTGCTCCTGTTCCCTTTAATTTAAGTCTCAAATCCGTAAACCAGGAAGCAAATAATAAGGAAATCAAAATCTGTGGGATAAATCCAAGTAACCACAGTAAAAATGTATTACCGAAATACTTCAGAATCTGTCCTTCTGTAAACACTTTTACATAATTATCAAATCCTACAAATTGTACTACGGTATCAAACAAATCCTCATACTTTGAGAAAAAGCTGTTATAAAACGTCATAATCAACGGATATAAATTGAAGATGCCATAAGCGATAAAGAATGGCAATATGAAAATGAGACCCCATTTTCCGTATTTCAATTTATGAGGGCGTTGGTATTTCATCTTAAAATCCCCCTTTCCACCTGCTTTTTTGTAAAGAAAAAGTGGGGCAGGCACTTTCCTGCCCCACTCATCATTTTATCAGTTACTTTACTATTACTCTGCTTTCAAAGCCGGGTACTGTTTTGTAACAAGTTTCTTCCAGTTTGCAATTGCTTCGTCTTTTGAGCATTTGCCATTGTAGTAGTCTTTCATAGCTGTCATCAAGTTCTCGATGCAACCCTGATCGTAAGGAGATACGTTGCTGCAGTCGATCTTGTCAGCTGCTGCGGAAAGTGTCTCTACGAGTGACTGTCCACCAAGGAAATCAGATGTTACGCCTTTTTCTTTTAACTTCTCATTTGCTGCTTTGTTGTTAACAAAGTCCTGAGTATCTTTGCTGATGTTGTACATGATGTCCTGATTGCAGCAAAGTTTCTGCATGATGTCTTTTACAAGTGCTGCGTTGTCTGTGCCTGCAGCACCACAGATGAAGGAACCGCCCCAGTTGAAGGACTGTGGTCCTGTACATACTGCCCAGTCGCCATAGCTTCCGCCTGCTTCAAATGTTCCATCGTCGTTTTTCTTAGCTCCGGAACCTTCTGCCATGGAGAAGTTAATGCCCCAAGCTGGCATGAAGTAACCAAATACGTTACCATCTTTACCCATTCCTGCGGTCCAGTCTTTTGCCCACAAGGATGTTTTCTTGTTGTATCCGTTATCTGTGTACTCTTTTGTCTTGTCAATCCAGTTTTCGATGCTGGAATCCAACTGAAGAGTCTTGTCATCGCTTACAAATTTCTGGCTTACGTTGTTAGAAAATACACGAAGTGCATCATCAAAACCGGAAAGCATTGTGATCTTGCCTTTGGATTTTTCTTTTACAGTAGCTGCTGCTGCATCGAATTTATCCCAGTCGCTCAACTGCTCCTGAATCTTTGCCGGATCGTCTGTTCCGAAGATCTGTTTTGCATAAGAACGTCTGTAAACGAATCCACCCGGGCAACCCTGCCATGATACTCCACGAAGAACTCCGTCAACTCCTGTCGCAGCCTGTTTTGTGTAGTCATACATCTGTGACATGTCCTCATCTGTCAAACCAAGTGCTTTTACATCTAAAGCTTTGTCTGTATTTGTGTACTTGTTAACATAGTCCATCTCACAAAGGAACATATCTACTTTGTCATCTGCGCTTGCAGAATCCTGAGCTTTCAATGCTGCATCCAGTTTGTCCTGATAGTTGTTTCCTTCATTTGCATTCTGAATGAAGTTTACTTTTACATCTCCGATTGATTTTGTACTCTTATCATAGTCCGGATAGTATTTTTCGAAACGTGAACTGAATTCATCATTCCAAACATAAATGTTCAATACTTTTCCACCGCCATCAGCAAGCGTTTCAACTTTTGCAGAATCATTACTGCTGCTTCCGCTGTTTGTGTTTGATGTTGTAGAATCCGATCCACCACATCCTGTAAGACATCCTGCTACCATTGTTAATGAAAGAGCTAAAGCTAACCATTTTTTCCTCATAAAATTATTCCTCCTAATCCTTAATTTTTGTTTGTGAATGGTTTCTGTATAATTACTAAAGCCTCTTCACAGATCTTCCTTGTATCAACTCGCCCTGCACGACCAGCCGTTCGGTCAATGAAGTTTTGGGTTCTTCAATGGCTTCCACTAACTTTCGTGCCGCTAACCTCCCAAGGTCCTCTGTATTCTGCTTGTAGGTGGTTAATCTTGGTTCGATCACCTGCGAGATTCTCTGCCCGTCATATCCGACTACCGAAATGTCATCCGGTACGGATAATCCCTGGCTCTCGATTTCATTAAGTCCACCAACACAAGCGAAATCATCTGGATAAATGATACACGTCGGTCTATTACTTAGCGTTAATAATTCATTTGTTATTCTGGCTGCGCTCTCAGGATCATGATAGACACCTTCGCGCACCCATTCGTCTCTTACCGGAACATGTAAATCTTTCATCGTCCGATAGAAACTGCGAAGTCGATGTTCTGTTACACCGGAATCTGCACCATGTATGTAAGCGATGTCCCGATGCCCCATACTGACAACATACTGAACGATTTCTTCCATTCCTGTTACATTATCAGATAAGATACTGCTTTTATTATGAAATGAATAGTCAATCGTCACAACAGGTATTTCACTGTTTACCAGTTCCAAAATCGCCTCATCCTCAAAATCCACACAGGCAATCACCACTCCGTCAACGCCTCGGTACTTGCTATGTTCGTAATACGATAATTTGTTTTTACCAGCGTGTTGACTTATAAATGTAATGTCATACCCTTCCTCTTCTGCCCCCCGCCGGAAACTGTCCAGCACGTGGGAGAAATAGGAATGTGTCAATCCACAATTTGCTTTGTCTACGAAAAGCACTCCGATATTATAAGTGCGATTCGTTTTCAATGCTCTTGCGGAGGAGTTAGGCAAATATCCAAGTTCTTTTGCCACTTGGCAAATCCTTTCCTTGGTCTCATCACTAATGTCGCCCCGATTGTTTAATGCCTTACTAACGGTTGCTACGGAAACATGACATCTGGATGAGATATCTTTCATCGATACCATTGCCATTCCTCACATCTTCCTTAATCGTTTTCGTAGCTTAAGATTATCACACATTTCACAAATAGTCAATACATTTTTTTATTTTTTTGTTCAAAAGTCACAAAACAGTTCTTGCAATTCTTTCAAATATCCGATATAATGTACTTATCACGAAATCGTTTTCGTAGAATTTTTCATAAAGATTTTACAAAAATGAAGGAGGTTCCCTATGAAATTTGGTTTTTTTGATGATCAAAACAAGGAATATGTTATTACAACACCCAGAACTCCACTTCCGTGGATCAACTATCTGGGAAGCAAAGACTTTTTCTCTTTGATATCCAACACATGTGGCGGCTACAGTTTCTATAAAGATGCAAAACTTCTCCGCCTGACAAGATATCGTTACAACAACATTCCAAATGATGAAGGCGGACGATATTTCTATATTAAAGAAGGGGATTGTGTGTGGAATCCGGGATGGCAGCCGGTAAAGACTGACTTGGATTCGTATGAATGCCGTCACGGTATGGGATACACAAAGATCACATCCGCGAAAAACGGCTTGAAAGCATCTCTTCTTGCTTTTGTTCCCGTTTCCGATCCATGTGAGATCAATCAGCTGGTTTTGACTAATGAAAGCAAAGAAACGAAAACGTTTACCCTGTTCTCCTATCTGGAGTTCTGTCTCTGGAATGCGATGGATGATATGACAAACTTCCAGCGTAACTTAAATATCGGAGAAGTAGAAGTAATCGGTTCGACGATCTATCATAAAACAGAATACCGCGAACGCCGTAATCATTACGCCGTTTATTCTGTCAACACAGACATTGATGGCTTCGACACAAGCCGCGACGATTTCCTCGGTGCTTACCGAGGTGTTACCAATCCGAAAGCCGTAGAAGACGGAAAAGCGACAAATTCGATCGCAAGCGGATGGTATCCGATCGGTTCCCACCAGATCAATATCACATTGGCTCCGGGCGAAAGCAGATCACTGATCTTCGTTCTCGGATATTGTGAGAATCCGGTGGAAGAAAAATTTGAGGCACCAAATGTGATCAACAAAGCTCCTGCGAAAGCACTGCTCAGCAAATATCAGACGGATGTCCAGGTGGCAGACGCATTGAAACATCTGAATGATACATGGGAAGATCTTCTTTCCAAATATACGGTACAGTCTCAGGATGAGAAACTGAACCGCATGGTTAATATCTGGAACCAGTATCAATGTATGGTTACATTTAACATGTCGCGGTCCGCTTCTTATTATGAATCCGGTATCGGACGTGGTATGGGATTCCGTGATTCCTGCCAGGATCTTCTCGGTTTCGTACATTTGATCCCGGACCGCGCAAGAGAGCGTATCATTGATATCGCTTCGACACAGTTCCGGGACGGAAGTGCTTACCATCAATACCAGCCACTGACCAAGAAAGGAAACAGTGATATCGGAAGCGGTTTCAACGATGATCCATTGTGGCTCATTGCCGGAACTTCCGCTTATATCCGCGAGACCGGCGACTACAGCATTTTGGATGAAATGGTCCCTTATGACAATGATATGTCGGTTGCTACGACATTATTCGAACATTTAACTCGTTCGTTTGATTATATTGTAAATCACAAAGGTCCACACAATCTTCCATTGATCGGACGTGCCGACTGGAATGACTGTCTGAACTTAAACTGCTTCTCCAAAGAACCCGGTGAATCGTTCCAGACCTTTGGTCCAAGCGATGGTCCGGTAGCCGAATCCGTATTTATCGCCGGCATGTTCGTAAAATACGGAAAGGAATATGCTGACCTCTGCGAGGCTCTTGGCAAAAATGACGAAGCAGACCGCGCAAAGAAAGAAATTGCCGACATGACTGCCGCCATCGAAAAAGACGGCTGGGATGGCGAATGGTTCATCCGTGCTTACGATGCCGCCGGAGAAAAAGTCGGCTCCAAAGAATGTGAAGAGGGCCAGATTTACATCGAGCCACAGGGCTTCTGTGTTCTTGCCGGTGTCGGTGTGGAAAACGGCATGGCAGAAAAAGCGTTGGATTCCGTAAAAGAAAAACTGGATACCAAATACGGTATTGTTCTTTTACAGCCGGCTTATACCAAATATTATCTGAATCTTGGTGAGATTTCTTCTTATCCACCGGGATACAAAGAAAATGCCGGCATTTTCTGTCATAATAACCCTTGGATCTCTGCCGCAGAGACACAGATTGGACGAGGCACACGTGCTTTTGAGATCTATCAGAAAACATGTCCTGCTTACTTAGAGGACATCAGCGAGATCCATCGTACTGAACCTTATGTTTATTCCCAGATGATTGCCGGAAAAGACGCGAAATTCTTTGGTGAAGCAAAAAACAGCTGGCTGACCGGAACCGCTGCCTGGACATTTATGAATGTATCTCAGTACATTCTCGGTGTACAGCCTACCTTAAACGGTCTTTCAATCAACCCTTGTGTACCGGCAGACTTTGGTGGATTTAATATTACACGTAAATTCCGCGATGTTACCTACCAGATAAAAGTAGAAAATCCGAATAATGTAGAAAAAGGAGTAAAGGAACTGATCGTCGATGGTGTTTCCTATCCAAACACGACAGTTATTCCTTACGATGCAGCCAAAAAGGCTGTTGATGTCACTGTTATCATGGGGTAATTCCCTTATGATATAGAAGTTTTTTCATAATTTTTTAATACCTCTCCTAGTCAGATACCCCGTTGCAAACAACGGGGTGTTTGACCCTCGCGGCAGTCGCCAAATGCGGACAAGTCCGCGCTTGGCTCGTTGCTTCGCAGGAATAAAAATGGGATTGCTTTTACAGCAGTCCCGTTTTTAATCGTAATGTAATTTCTCCGGTTTGAAGTACTCTCTTGCCCGTCGATCCGTCGGCTTCCTCCATCTGCACGATCAAGCCGCCGTTATCATCGATGTCAAGCGCCGTCGCTTCTTTCCACTCTCCATTTTCCTGAAGCCGCACCTGCTGCCCGATCACCATCGATCTCTCCCGGTATTCTTTGATAAATTCCCGCGATTCCAACGTATCATAGATTTCCCAGAACGCATTCAAAATCGCCGCTACCAGCTGGTTTCTCGGAATATGTTCTCCATTTTTTTCCAATGAACCGGCACGATCCCGGATTTCTTCCGGAAAATCCTCGGTACGATAATTGATGCCGATTCCGACAATCGCCGAATCAATCTTTCCCATTTCAAAATTCGAAATCGCTTCGGTCAGAATCCCACAGATCTTTCTGCCATCGAGATAAATGTCATTGACCCATTTGATCTGGGTTTCCTTGTGAAGCACCTCTTTAATGCCACGGCAAACCGCAACCGAAGCTGCCGTCGTAAGCAGCATGGCATCATTTCCATCAAACGCCGGATGCACAAGGATACTCATGTAAATCCCGGTTTTTGCAGGCGAATAAAAATTCCGGCCAAGGCGACCTTTCCCACCCGTCTGTTCTTCCGCAAGAATAGTCAGTCCATGTGGTGCTCCATCGATCACACGCCGCTTACATTCTGTATTTGTAGAATCCAGTATCTTATATATTTCCAGCGGATAGCCGGATGCCCGTTCATTTAAGTATAAGGAAATCCCCTCTTCATTTAACAGGTCATTTGTCTGCGGAAGACAATATCCACGGTTATTCGCCGCCTCGATCTCGTAACCCTCCTCGCGGAGAGCTTTGATTGCCTTCCAGATGGAAGTCCTCGAAACCTGTAATCGGGATGCCAGTTCTTCCCCGGAAATGTGTTCTTCTCTATTTGCCTCAAGAATGGCAAGCACTTCCGCCTTCACACTCATCGCCGCTCACCTCTTTTTCCTTTCGGATAATGTCATATTCCTGCAATGTACATTCCGTCTGCAATGTGATCCGCTGTCCCGGATGCGGACAGCTGTCTACATTTTCGCCTTTTTCATCCTGCATCGAAAGCACTTTTGTCACAATATTTTCGCCGGTCGGCTTCATGATCTCCACTTCGTCACCGACACTGAATTTGTTTTTCTGCTCAAAGACACCTCTGCCGTCCTCCAGACTTTCATGGATCGTGCCCAGATACTCATAGCCTTTGACATACGTGTTATTGTCGTAAATCTGGCTGTCATGTGTCGTCGGTCCGAAGAAAAATCCGGTCGTAAACTGACGATACGTACATTTTGCAATCTCTTTTTTATAATACGGAATGTTGTCGATATATTTTTGCGGATCTTCAAAATAATCATCAATTGCCTGTCGGTACGTCCGTGAAACGACTGCCACATAAAGTGCCGTCTTCATACGTCCCTCGATCTTAAAGCTGTCAATTCCCGCGTTTACCAGTTCCGGAATATGCTCGATCATGCACAAATCCCGGGAATTAAAAAAATACGCTCCGGAATCCTCCTCCAGCACAGGAAAATACTCTCCCGGACGGCTTTCCTCCATCAGATGGTACTTCCAGCGGCAAGGCTGGGCGCAGTCGCCCCGGTTGGCATCCCGTCCGGTCAAATAATTGGACAACAGGCATCTGCCGGAAAAGCTGACGCACATGGAGCCGTGGACAAAAGTCTCCAACTCCAGCTTAGGGTCGGTTTTCGCCCGGATTTCAGCGATTTCCTCCAGCGAAAGCTCCCTCGCCAGCACCACCCGGGAAGCGCCCAGGTCATAAAAAGCCCTGGCAGACTGGTAATTGACGATTCCCGCCTGGGTGGAAATGTGAACCTCTGTACGGGGCGCATACCGTTTAGCCAGCGCCAGCACTCCAAGATCGGTGACGATCAAGCCGTCCGCGCCGGCATCCTCTACAGCCTCTAAAAAGCCGGGCAGCCTTTCGATTTCCCCGTTTCTCGGCAGGGTGTTGCAGGTAACATACACCTTAGCACCCTTTTCATGGGCAAAAAGGCAAGCCTTTTTAAGCTCTTCATTGGAGAAGTTCGCCGGGCCTGCCCTCATGCCAAATTCCCGCCCGGCCAGATACACCGCGCCGGCGCCGAACCGGAGGGCGGAATCCAGCCGCTCCGGATCTCCGGCCGGGGACAACAACTCTAATTTTTGCTCTTTTCGTTCCATCTGCCGTCAGCCTTCCGCGTTGGGATCGATCAGACCCGCTTTAACCTGATTCTCATAATGGCCTTCCGCCGTATAGGCATAGTAAGGCGTGCCGTCGGCGCTGTGGCAGAAATACAGGTAGCTTTCGGTGGTATCCGGATTCAGCACCGCGTTGATGGCCATCATGCCGGGATTATCGATCGCTCCCGGCGGGAGGCCTACAATCTTGTAGGTGTTATAGCGGCTCTCAAAGCCCTCCGGCGCCTCTTCCCTGCTGGAATAGGGGTAATACACCGTGGGATCGGAGCCGAGCTGGCTGACGCCCTCGTTCATATTGGGATCCAGGCGGTTGCGGAATATATGAGCGATGACCCGCATGTCCTCCTCGTTGGCGCCCTCGGCCTGCACCATAGACGCCAGAG